>Ga0307488_10000295_pt1 | contig 39881 bp, 49 predicted proteins | sample SB02metaG_FD_202248 | JGI IMG/M metagenome (GOLD analysis project Ga0307488, IMG submission 202248) | Sea-ice brine microbial communities from Beaufort Sea near Barrow, Alaska, United States - SB 0.2 | ecosystem: Environmental > Aquatic > Marine > Coastal | place: USA: Alaska | collected... | reverse complement strand
AGCAAGATGGTGCGCCGCTCAGCCTGCCGTGGCCGGGGTTTGATCTTGGGATCATAGCGGGAGATCGATCGTTGAATGCGTATTATTCAAGCCTGATTGATGGGCCGGATGATGGAAAAGTGAGTGTAGCATCGACGCGGCTGGACGGAATGACCGATCATTTGACGTTGCCAGTGACCCATACGTTCATGATGAACAATCCGTTGGTGATGCGTCAGGCGATTGCATTTTTGCAGGACGGTCGGTTTGATCGAGACCTGACGTTGAGCGGAGTGATGCTGGGGTTGCAGTAATACGTTGCTGATGTCGTACGCAAGCAAGGGGGGGGCGAGCTGCCCCGCCCCTTCGCGGCTACCTCGGGATATTTTGAAGCAAAGACGGGTTTAGGCAGATGCCCCGGTTACGGTGTTTATGTGGCCCATTTTGCGCCCAGGTTTCGCGTCGACTTTGCCGTAAAGGTGGATCGCGGTGTTGGTTTTGGCAATGTCCGAAATTCGGTTCACATCGTCGCCAATCAGGTTTTCCATAATGACGTTTGAATGACGCGAGCCGTCGCCCAAGGGCCAGCCGGCAATGGCGCGGATGTGCTGTTCGAACTGATCAATGGCGCAGCCCGCTTGGGTCCAGTGGCCGGAATTGTGCACCCGTGGCGCAATTTCATTGACCATGAGGCCGATTGGCGTGACGAAAAGCTCAACTCCCATGGTGCCAACATAATCCAGCGCATTCAGGATATTAGCTGTCAGCAGCACGGCGTCTGTCCGCTGGGATTGGGTGAGTTTGGCGGGCACGGTCGTGGTGTGCAGGATCCCGTCGCGATGCACGTTTTCACCGGGGTCAAAGCACGAAATTGAACCATCTGCGCTACGGGTTCCAATCACCGAGACCTCAACAGAGAAGTTGATAAAGCCTTCGAGCACGGCGGGTGCACCATTCATGTCGGTCATCGCTTGGGCTGCGTCGTCGGGTGACATCAGGCGCGATTGGCCTTTGCCGTCATACCCCATACGACGGGTTTTCAGGATTGCGGGCGTGCCGATTTGATCGATCGCTTGTTCAAGGTCTTCGCTTGTTTGCACTGCCGCGTAGGGCGCGGTTTGTAACCCGATGCGGGTCAGAAAATTCTTTTCTGTAAAGCGGTCCTGTGACGTTGCGAGTGCGGCGCGGTTCGGATGGATCGGTGTGATCGATTCGACGATATCAAGGGCGTCGGTGGGGATGTTTTCAAATTCAAACGTGATGACATCGCAGGCATTGGAGAATTTGGTCAGCGCATCTGTGTCAGTGTACGCTGCCTGGTAGTGGGAATTTGTCACATGTGACGCGGGGCAGTCGCCTTGTGGCTCAAAGATGCAGGTTTTAAAGCCGAGGCGCGACGCGGCAACGGAGAGCATGCGCCCTAACTGGCCACCGCCGAGGATGCCAATTGTCGCGCCAGTTTTCAGCATTTGAATTTGGGGATCAGTCATTGGTTGGTTCATCCGGAATTGAGGCAGACAGGGAGCCGCGCCATGCGTCGAGACGCTGGGCGAGGTCTGCGTCTTGCAGAGCGAGAATTGCAGCCGCCATCAGGGCGGCGTTGGCCGCACCTGCAGCCCCGATTGCCATGGTCGCAACGGGGAAGCCTTTGGGCATTTGCACGATAGAATATAGGCTGTCAACGCCAGACAGGGCCTTGGTTTGCACTGGCACACCAATCACCGGAATACGGGTTTTCGAGGCCATCATGCCGGGCAAATGTGCGGCACCACCAGCGCCAGCTATGATGACTTGCAAACCGCGCGGTACGGCGTCTTTGCCGTAAGACCACAGTCGGTCGGGGGTTCGGTGGGCAGAGACGATCTTCGCCTCATAGGTCACGCCCAAGTCATCCAGAATTGTGGCGGCTTCGCGCATGGTGGGCCAGTCGGACTGGCTGCCCATAATAATGCCGACGGATGGTGTCATATCTGCGCCTTTCTTCGTGAAGGGGCTTTATAGCGTGGCGACAGCGGGGTGCAATCAGGCTGTGATATCTGGGACAATCCGGTCTTCGAGAACGGCGATCCTGTCTTTCAGGGACAATTTCTGCTTCTTCAGGCGTTTTATCGTCAACATATCGGCCTTGCCCGTGTCCTGAAGCGCGTGGATCGCATCATCCAGATCGCGGTGTTCCTGGCGAAAAACACCAAGTTGGATGCGCAAGACATCAAGCTGTTCCATGCGCGCGCTGCTGTTCATTCCGAATCCGATCTTATTGTTATGACGAGTGTCCCAGAGACCAGAACGTAAGCGCAAAACGGCAATTTACAAAGGGAAACCGCCCAGTGCGGACTTGCAAGCCAATCAAATGATCCCCATATTTTATTTGTGGTCGCCAAAACGGGGCCAGATAGCAGACTGTCGCTTGAATTAAGGACGTGTCGTATGACGAAACTGACCTTGGGAACGCATCCGTTCCTGCTTGGCTTTGAAGAGTTGGAGAGGCTGGTCGAACGGACCGCCAAATCTGGCAATGATGGCTATCCACATTATAACATTGAGCAATCATCCGCCACGTCCTACCGCATCACGCTGGCCGTTGCGGGATTTTCGGACGACGAATTGGTGATCACCGTTGAAGACAATCAGCTGGTGATCCGTGGCCGTCAAAGTAACGACAGTGACGGGCGTGTGTTTTTGCATCGCGGAATTGCGGCGCGGCAATTTCAGCGCTCATTCGTGTTGGCCGAAGGGGTTGATGTCGGAGAGGCGATTACGGAAAACGGGTTGCTGCACGTGGATCTGACCCGATCAGTTCCAGATTCTGTCGTTCAAACGATTAATATCAGGAAGGGCTAAGTCATGGACACCAAATTCGATTTTTCCAAATTGGGCGAAAACAGGGGCGACCGTGTCGTCTATGTGAAATCCGTTGACGTGTCGGGCTTGCCTGATGATCTGCGTGAAGCGGCAGGCAATCGCGCGCAATTGTTTGCGGTGCATGACAGCAATGGACAGCAATTGGCGTTGGTGGCGGATCGCAAAATGGCGTTCACGCTGGCGCGCCGGAACGATATGCTGCCCGTTACGGTCCACTAGTATTTGAATTTGCAGGGCTATTTTTGGCAAAGGCCGGTCAGCAAAAGGACGATGCATGCCCAATCGCAAACCATTCAAATTCGCTGGAGATGTCATTGAGGGGGGCACGCGTCGCACTGTTGATGTGCCCGTTTCGACCCTATCAGATCACACACCCGTTAGTTTGAGGGTCCACGTGATCCACGGCAAACGCGCGGGCCCGACTGTCTTTGTCAGCGCCGCCGTGCATGGTGATGAGGTCGTGGGCGTGGAAATTGTACGTCGCATGTTGCAATTAGACCTGCTCAAAAACTTGCGGGGAACGTTGTTGGTGGTGCCGATTGTGAACGCATTCGGGTTTCACAACCGGTCACGATATTTGCCGGATCGCCGTGATCTGAACCGGTCCTTTCCAGGGTCGAGCGAGGGGTCTTTGGCGTCGCGTTTGGCGGGCATATTTCTGGGCAAAGTGGTGAAGCGCTGTGATCTCGGGATTGATCTTCATTCGGCGGCCATTCACCGCACCAACCTGCCACAAATGCGCATCAGCACGGACAATCCACGTACTCTAGAACTGGCAGAGGCGTTTGGCGCACCGGTTATTCTGGCGTCGCCCCTGCGTGAAGGCAGCCTGCGCTCATCGGCCAAAGAGGCAGGCGTTGATGTGTTGCTATACGAGGCGGGTGAGGGGTTGCGATTTGACGAAATGGCGGCGCGTGCGGGGGTTGCTGGTATTCTGCGGGTGTTGCGCAGATTGAAAATGTTGCCTGTGAAAGGCATCGCGAAGGCGTGGGCCAAACCGATGTATTGTGAATCCAGCAAGTGGTTGCGTGCGCCAGCAGGTGGGTTGTTGCGTACCTATCGCTGTGACGGTGATGTGGTTGCACAAGGCGATGTCTTGGCGTCAATTTCCGACCCGTTTGGCGAGGTGGAGGTTAATTTACTGGCCCCGTCTGCGGGAATTATCATTGGCCGCGCGGTGATGCCTGTTGTGAACGAAGGCGACGCGGTTTTTCATTTGGCCCAAGTGGTTCATGATGATCCGGCCGGGGCGGTTGAGGATTTGGCGTCGCAGTTGGAGACGTCGCTGTTGTTTGATGAGGACGAAATAATCTAAATTTGTCTGGCTGGTGGACGGGGTTTGCGATGCAAATCCCGTCCACCCACGGAAGACGCCTACGGCTTAGTTGGCGGCGATAAGTCCCATGCTTTCAAGCTTCAAAATCACTTGATGCGCACAGTTGTCAACGTCGATGTTCTCTGTCTGAACGCTCAGCTCAGGGGTCTGTGGCACATCGTAGGGGTCTGAAATACCAGTGAATTCCTTGATCTTGCCTTCGCGCGCGAGCTTATAGAGACCCTTACGGTCGCGCTTTTCACATTCCTCAATGGATGTGGCGACGTGGATTTCGATGAAGGCACCAAAGGCTTCGACGTCTTCACGCACCGCGCGGCGTGTCGCGGCGTAGGGCGCGATGGGCGCACAGATGGCGATGCCGCCGTTCTTGGTGATTTCTGACGCTACATAGCCAATGCGACGGATGTTCAGGTCGCGGTGTTCCTTGCTGAACCCAAGCTCCGAAGACAGGTTCTTGCGCACAATATCACCGTCAAGCAACGTCACCGGACGGCCACCCATTTCCATCAGCTTGACCATCAAGGCGTTCGCAATGGTGGATTTTCCCGAACCCGAGAAACCAGTGAAGAAGACCGTGAAGCCCTGCTTGGCCCGTGGCGGTTTCGTGCGGCGCAGTTCTTTGACGACTTCGGGAAAAGAAAACCATTCGGGGATTTCCAGTCCTTCGGACAAACGGCGGCGCAGTTCGGTGCCGGAGATGTTGAGGATCGTGACGTTTCCTCGGTCTTCAATCTCGTCTATCGCTTCGTATTGCGCGCGCTCTGCGACCCAAACCATGTGTTTGAAGTCGACCATCTCGATGCCCATCTCTTCTTGGTGCTCGCGAAACAGGTCATGTGCTTCGTATGGGCCGTAGAAGTCTTCGCCTTTGGAATTGTTGCCTGGGCCTGCATGGTCACGACCGACGATAAAATGCGTGCAGCCATGGTTTTTGCGGATCAGGCCGTGCCAAACCGCTTCGCGTGGACCCGCCATTCGCATGGCCAAGTTGAGAAGCGACATGGATGTTGTAGATGCGGGGTATTGGTCAAGTACCGCCTCGTAGCAACGCACGCGGGTGAAGTGGTCGACATCACCGGGTTTGGTGAGGCCCACGACAGGGTGGATCAACAGGTTGGCCTGCGCTTCTTTTGCGGCGCGGAATGTAAGTTCTTGGTGCGCGCGGTGCAACGGGTTGCGTGTTTGGAACGCGACCACTTTGCGCCAGCCCATTTTGCGGAAAAATGCGCGCAGTTCGTTGGGTGTGTTGCGTTTGCCGCGGAAGTCGTAGTGCACGGGCTGCTGGATGCCGGTGACAGGGCCACCAAGATAGATTTTGCCCGCCTGATTGTGCAGGAAGTTCACCGCAGGGTGCGCGTCGTCGTCGGCACCAAAGACCTTTTCGGCCTCGTGCGCTTTGTTCGGCTCCCACTTGTCGGTCACGGTCATCGTCGCAAGAATCACGCCTTCTTGGTCGCGCAGAGCGATGTCTTGGCCGACTTCGATTTTGTCTGCGTAAGCTTCAGAGACGTCCAGATTAATCGGGATTGGCCAAAGCGTGCCGTCGGCTAGGCGCATATTGTCGACAACCCCGTTGTAGTCTTCTTGTGTCAAGAAACCCTTAAGCGGGTTGAAGCCACCGTTCATGAGCAGCTCAAGATCGCAGATCTGGCGCGCAGTGAGATCGTGGCTGACCAGATCGGCCGCTTCTGCTTTGAGTTTCTGCGCGCTTTCGTACGAAACAAATAGTTCTGGGATCGGGGCGAGGTTCGTCTGCATTAATTTAGTCCTACTTTTTAAGGGGTTGAGACCGGTTGTTGTGCCAGTAAGTTCGGCGTGAAGCGCATCGTATTCAGCGAATTTACGCGCGAGAAACTTTTCGGTGAGCCGGTTCTTTTCGGCGCCACCACGAGAGGTGATCGCATAGGCAAAGCGCGCGCGCTTATCAGGGCCATCGCGATCAGAGACATTGACGAGGCCGGTGTCGGTGGCCGCGCGCAGCAATGCGTTAAGCCGACCCAATGACACACCAATCGCCGTTGCCATCACGCGCTGCGACGCGTCAGGTGCGATATCAAGCTGGCGCAGCAGACGAAACATCTGGTCCTCCTGCTCACCTTTCGACTTTGGGGGTGTGATTTTAGCGGGTGACATGGCCATGGGTGCGCGACTCTGTGTTTGTTCAAGGCTGAACGTACACGAAAAGTTTGTTCATGATAGAACAAACTTAGGGGGTGGAAATAGTGTATTTTGGCGCCAAAACCAGACGTGGTCTGTGCCCACTTGGCCTGTGACGCACTTTGATCTGCACTGGGCGCAAAAGGTGCAGGCCCTGTTGAAATGCCTCAAGACCACGCCACGGTAGTGGCACGACAGGTCTCCTGACAAATTTGTAAAGTTGAGGACAGGCACCGCTGAAACCGCGCGCCTAGGTCAGATCCATTGGAAACGGAAGGATCAGCGATGTTCTCAAGGGTGCAAAACTTAGAACCATGTTCAAAGGATCGCGGATGGCGGTCGGTATTGCAGTTGTCGCGATGCTGCATGTCCTGCTGGTCGCCCCTTGGGTGTTTGTTGCGGACATTATACCTATGAGCTTGGGAGTATTCACGCTTTCGGCTTTGGCGTTTTCGCTTTTATTGGCGGCGCGGTTCAAGGTTGTCGATACTTTGTTCGGCGGGCTCGACAAAAGTTATGAGGCGCACCGTCTTGCGGGCGTCATGTCGGTTGTTGGTTTGGTCGGGCATTGGATGCTGGCCTCAGATGTGGGTTGAGGAATCATCCCGCAACTGGCCGATTCGGGCGAAACGGCCGGGGTGATTGCTGCGTTTGCCATGATAGGTTTGGCGTTCGTTTCGGCCATCCGCGCCATCCCTTACCATATCTGGAAAGTCAGCCAGTGGCTGATGGGGCCGATGTTTGGGTTCGCGGTGTATCACACGTTTTTCACAGCGATCCCGTTGGCGGTGCTGAGTGCGCCATTGATCTTTCTTGCGGCTGCCAGCGCGATTGAGTTGTCGCATGGGTTCGGACATTGTCGCGCCAACGCAAGGGCAATTCAGACCTGCGCGTTGTGTCGTTGGCGCGTAAAGGCCGCGCGGTAGAGCTGACGTTGACGGCCGACACTGATTTGCCGGCCTACCGTCCTGGCCAGTTTGCGATACTGTCTGACCCGAAGCGCAACAATGAGCGTCATCCTTTCTCCATCGCCGGTGGAACGGGTGGGCAGCGCAAGTTTGGGATCAGCGTCGGTGGCGACTGGACCACAGGCTTTGTGCAGGACATGGCCGTTGGTGACCTATTGACACTAGGTGTGCCTGAGGGCCGCTTTTATTCGAAAACGAGTGCCGAAAGACCTGTGCAGCTTTGGGTCGCAGGTGGGATCGGGATTACGCCATTTCTAGCCGCTCTTGAGGCGATGACGCCGGATGACGCCGCACAGATCACGTTGGTTTATTGCTATCGTGGCGTTGAAACTGCGATTGGGATTGACGACTTGCGCGTCCATCCCGGCTGCGCAACGTGACCGTGCGCTCGAGCCGCTTTATTGTCTGGAAAAAAGCCTGCATATCTGAGGGTGCAGGCCTTGGTCTTGCCCTTGCCGATAAGGCTGCGCAACTTCATGGCGCGGACATTGTGCTGGCTGATAATCCCCTCGGTCCAGGTCTTTTTGCGCATATGGCATTCAAAAAAATCCAAACCTGACAATATTGTAAAGTCCACGCCAAGCAGGTGGCAGACACATCCTCCATATCGTCTTCATCGCAACAAAAGATGGAAAGAAAAGATATGGAAAAGTTCAAAACATACGCAAAGATCGCCCGCGTGACAGTGGCTGTTCTTGTTCTGGCGCCGGTTGTCGCTGTTTTCGGTTTGACCGTCCTTGGCCTCGCCTTTGGCATTTCAGTTCTGATGACAACCTTTGTCGTCGTGATGGCGTAGTGTCACCAGCAAACCACAGAGGCCAAGACCGATGAACAGGACGTAGGCTTGTCCGAGGCAGAACCTGCCTAATTGAGGTCGAAAGGGGCAAGTCATAAACCTGATTTTGACAGGCGGTGTGCCTGCCGCAGGTGCCCACCTCTTTTTTCTTAAAGGGAAGTGGGTCGGCTGGCGGAGGGAGCTTTGGCCAAATCGTCCGTCAACTTGGCGTCACAATAGCCGCAAATATTAGGGTACAAGATTTCGCCGCCACCGAGGATGCGTTTCTTGAAAAGATGAGAACGACTGGCGCTCTCGTTTTTTTTGCAACGACTATTGCGACGTCTCATTCTTAGGAGAGCCTGCTGCGGACGTTCGTTAAACGTTTCAGTCTTGATGCAGACCAACGTGCAGTCGCCATCCGCAGCGACACAGCTATCACACCCGCCCTAGTCGGCTTGTTCGGCTAACCAGCGTTCAGCCTCTAGCGCCGCCATGCAGCCCATGCCCGCAGATGTCACCGCTTGGCGGTATTTGTGATCAGTAAGATCGCCCGCTGCAAAGATACCTGGGATTGATGTTTCGGTGCTGTCGGGCTTGGTGACGACATAACCGCCCATGTGGGTTTCCAGAACGTCTTTGACCAATTCGTTCGCGGGCGCGTGGCCGATGGCGATGAACACGCCTTTGGCCGCAATATCGGTGATTTCGCCAGTTTTCACGTGTTTAACTTTGGCACCTTCGACGCCCAGCGGGCTGTCGCCACCGTAGACCTCTTCTAGCTGGTGATCCCAGAGGGTAACGATTTTCGGGTTCTTCATCAGGCGATCAATCAGAATGGCTTCGGCGCGCAATTCATCGCGGCGGTGGACCAGCGTCACTTTGGACGCGAAATTGGTCAGGAACAGCGCCTCTTCGACCGCGGTGTTGCCGCCGCCAACAACGATGATTTCTTGACCGCGATAAAAGAAGCCGTCGCAGGTGGCACAGGCCGAGACGCCGAAGCCTTTGAACTTTTCTTCTGACGCCAATCCAAGCCATTTGGCGCGGGCACCAGTCGCCAGAATAATGGCGTCGGCGACGTATTTGGTGCCTGAATCGGACTGGCAAACAAACGGGCGTTTGGTGAAATCGACCGATGTGATGATGTCGCCAATGATTTCACAGCCCATGGCGCGGGCGTGGGCTTCCATGCGGATCATCAGGTCGGGGCCTTGGACCTCAGAATCGCCAGGCCAGTTTTCAACCTCTGTGGTGGTGGTCAGCTGGCCACCCGGTTCGATGCCTTGCACAAGGATCGGGTTCACCATGGCGCGGGCCGCATAGACGCCTGCGGTATATCCCGCTGGGCCGGAGCCGATGATCAGAACTTTGGTTTTGCGTGTGTCGGCCATGTGCTTGGTTCCCCTTGGAGTTAGGGGTCATATACGTCCGCGCGGTGTCGGGTAAAAGGGGGTGTCTGGGACTTATCACTGAGCGAAGGATTGTTGCGGCGTCGCGAAATATTGTTGCGTAGGCTCGGTGTTTGACGTATGAAGTGCGAAAGCGACAAGGGGACGAACGCAACATGCCTGGGCAGAAACTAGATGACATCGACCGGATGATTCTGTCCGAGTTGCAGGCGGATGGTCGGATGACCAACGTCGAGTTGGCCAGACGTGTCGGAATTTCTGCGCCCCCGTGTTTGCGCCGTGTGCGCACGCTGGAAGAACAGGGGTTCATTCGCGGCTACCACGCCGACGTGAACGCCCGCGAGCTTGGGTTTGAAGTGCAGGTTTTTGCAATGGTCGGGCTGGTGTCACAAGCCGAAGTCGATCTGAGCGCGTTCGAGACAAGGTGCAAAGGCTGGCCGTTGGTCCGCGAATGTCACATGTTGAACGGCGAAGTGGATTTCGTGCTGAAATGCGTTGCACCGGATTTGCGGACGTTCCAGAATTTTCTGACTGAAGAGCTTACATCAGCCGACAACGTGGCCAGCGTAAAGACGTCGCTGGTGATCCGCGGTGCCAAAGACGAACCGGGTGTGCCGTTTGATGTGCTTGAGGAACGGCTAAAGCGAGACGCCTAGGTGTACTAAGCCGCAACTTGTTAAGCCACGACATTCAACGCGCAGTTACGCCACGCCTCCAAATCGAGGTCATGTAGCGAGAGTCGTGGGTGCATCAGCAGCCCAAAATCCTCGATCAGTTCAATGCGTGGGAACAGACCCAGATATAGATCAAGCATATCGCCGCGCAGTCCCAATTCATAGCGCGCGCCTGGGTTTTGGCTGTCAACTTCAACGCCGTTTACAGCCATGCGTTTGTGCGCCGCAAAGCCAAGCTGGAACACTTGGACGGGTGCTTGTGGCTGTACTTCGACGATGTTCACCCGGTCCAGAAAATCTACAGCTGGCACGAAGGCCGCCGTGTGGCCCGTCACCCGCTGCAATGCCGGTGAATGCTTAAATAGGCGTGCAGACGGACTGAGCAGGAGATTGGACATCGGGCGATCAATGCCAAGCGAGTCAGCAGAAAATCAGATCAATTTTTCCATCCGGGCGTCCTGACCGGGGGCACTGGGCATCAGCGTCATGGCTTCACGCCAAAAGACGGTCTGAAAATCATTGGTGACGGTTTTCACCTTATCACCGGGCAAGATGTCTTCGATCGCGACCACACCGTGGTCTGTCCTCAACAGCGCACCACGACCAAGAGAGCCAAAGCTGTCCTCGAAGGCACGATGCGCCGGAGCGATGCGGGAGAAATCATCAATGTCGCCATTGGGGGTTAGATGGACGACCTCATATCGGCGCATAAGGGACTGTGCGCGCTGAGGTCGTCCGTCTCGCTGAGTAAACCGGGCTGAGGAGGCCACCAGAACTTTGTGTCGTGACACCGCGAAACTTGCGCATGCGTTGGGGGGTCATATTAGTCATGCGATCACCTATCAGGTTGTCACATCATCTGTTGGTCCCCGCCAACAACATCTGATGATCTATTCGTTGGACGCAATGTGCGTGAATGGCCCCGTCCGGTCAAATGCTTCACAGTTTTAGGCGACTTTTGGGACCAATCAACGCAAATTGCTGCGGATTGTTCCAGTTTTAAAAAAAAGGCCGCCATATTTCGCGACATCCGCGGCCACGATACTGGCAGAGCACCCCCCAAATGCGAAGCGCCGCCCCTGCAGAATGCATCAGGGGCGGCGATTGCGTGGCTGGCGGGGAGGCACCAGCGATAAAAAGCTATTTATGCGGCGGAACGAACTGTTTGTATTTGACTGTCTGCGAGGGCGGCAACAGCACGGCGGCCGGCCATGAAAGCCTCGCGGCGCAGGCCACGTTCCCATGGCATCTTTGTTGTGCAGGAATTGGCTTTGGCGATTGTGGATTGCATCTAATGTGGTGTCTTCGTCATGGGTTTTTCCTCATGTGTGTTGCCTTACTCGGTGGCCCTAATATGACGATGCAAAAGGACATGAGTGGGGCTGGTCACAAGAGCTTTTAGAAAAATTGCGCATTAGGACTTGGGAGATGTGGCGCGGCTTGCTGTGCGTGATTGGCGAATGTGACGCCCTGTCAAATATGGGCTTTTCGCACTTTCGTGCACAGTCCGCCCTAAATGAGGTGGATTGTTTCGCATTGAGTGTGACGAAGTTGGGGCAGGATTTGCCCCATTGTTGACCAGATTAGCCCGCTGGCCCTAAGGTTATCGCGGCTATCAGGCGACCGTAGTCGGCTTCTTTAAGATGGGTCGCGCGGCGGTAGCTGTAGAATCGCGCGGGGTCGGCGTAGGTGCAGTGGCGCGTCCATTCAGCTGACCTGACGCCTGCTTGGAACAGGCGATGCAGGCCGAAGGCTGGAAGATCGAATAGGTATTTGCCGTTCTCACCGTTGACAAAGAAGCGGGCGAAGTCGGGGTCTTGGGCGATGAAGTCTTCGAAAAACTCTGGCCCGACCTCATAGGCGATCTGGCTTATGGACGGGCCTATGACGACGTTGGTGTTAGCGCGGGACGCGCCCAAGGCTTCCATAGCGTCCAGCGTCGCTTCAAGGACCCCGCCAAGCGCGCCTTTCCAACCGGCATGGGCTGCCCCAATGACGCCCGCATCGTGATCGGCAAACAGCACGGACTGGCAATCTGCGGCCAAAACAGAAAGGGCGACGCCACGGGTCGAAGTGACAAGTGCGTCGGCTTTTGGACGCTCGGTTGAGGCCTGCGTGATGGTGACAACATCCGCTGAATGGATTTGGTGAACGCCTAGCAGAGCATCCAGCGACACGCCCATGGCGTTGGCAACGCGGCTGCGGTTGATTGTGACGACGTCATGTTGATCAGAACTTCCAGTGCCGCAGTTGAGACCTTCAAAAACGCCGGACGAGGCGCCGCCACGGCGGGTGAAAAACCCGTGGCGCAGGGGCGCAAGGCTGTCGGCTGTGATAATATCGAGCGTCATGGTTCCAATCCAGCTTGCGGCGGAGCGTTAGTGGGATAAAGCCCCAGCACTTTAAACAGCGAACCCATTTCTGACGGGTGCGTCAAGCGGCGGTGTGCGGAAATGTGTGCATCAAGCGCGTCGCCGCTGAGGTGTAGCGCCAGCGTTTGGGCGCGTGGCACTATGCCAAGACGTTCTAAAAACACGCCTTGGGTGGTGAGGCGGGTGTAGGCCGCTCCGCCATTTGCCGATGCTGCGGCCATTGCGATGGCCTCAAAATCGACGTGTGCGGTGATGTCAGCCTCGCCCGGATTTGCGAAGGGATCGGTGGTCGCGTGATTTTGCAGCGCTTGCAGCGTATCGCCGAGCGAGCGCCAGTCACCGTAATCAACGATCAATGCAGCGCCACCGTGGGTCGCGATGCGGGTCGCGATGTTTTCGGTAATGGCGGCCAAAGCGGTGCAATGTTCGACAATGTCGCCCGATTTGGTGTCGTCTAATCGGTGTTCGAGGAAGGAAATCGGTGCCGCGGCAGACAGGCCAGCAACAAGCTTATCGTCTTGCAGCCCGATCTGCAGTTCACGCCAACCAGACCCTTCAGCCGCGGTGGCACGGTGAAACTGGCGGATCGGCAGCGCGTCAAAGAATTCATTGGCCACGAGAAAGAGAGGCAAGTCGGGCAATGTGCTGACATCATCATGCCACGTCACGTTCGTATGTGGGCCGCTGATAAGATCAGCTTGCTTTTTTCGCAGCGCAGGGGACGTCTCGACGAGGTGAACCCGTGCTGCGTCAACAAATCCTGAAACCTTGGCTGAGGCGCGTAGGATATCGGCCATTAACGTGCCGCGACCGGGGCCGAGTTCTACCAGTGCAAAGGCGCTTGGCTGGCCTTGGTCAATCCATGCTTGCGCCAGTGACAGCCCGATTAGTTCACCGAACATCTGGCTGATTTCCGGCGCAGTGGTGAAATCGCCTGCCGCACCCAGTGGATCGCGGCTGGCGTAGTAGCCGAACTTGGGATGCATCAACGCATCGGCCATATAGTCAGCCAGCGTGATTGGTCCGCTGGTCTGGATACGTGCGGCAATCAGGTCGTGCAGCTTGGTCATGGGGTACTTGGACGTGACTTATTACCGGGGCGGGTGAGGAAGATCACGATCAGGCCGCCAAGGATCATCGGGATCGACAGTGCCTGACCTTGGGTCAGGCCCCATGCGCCAAAGTCGTAGGCCCAACCAATGGGGTTATCGACGCTGGCGAACTGAACGTCCGGTTGGCGCACGAATTCCACCGCAAAGCGTGACAAGCCGTAGCCTAGCAAAAAAACCGCAACGAGCGACCATTTGCGTTTCAACCAGCCGCGCTGGAATGCGAGAAAGAGAATAATCGCGCCCAATAGCAGCCCTTCGAGTCCGGCTTCATAAAGCTGACTTGGATGGCGCGTGGGTTCATCGCCGTGATAAAACCATTCGCCGACCGTCGTGCAAAGCTGGCGCGACGGATCAAGACACATCGACGGGAACTTTACGCCCCACGGCAAGTCCGTGGGGCGGCCCCAGAGTTCCCCGTTGATGAAATTAGCAAGCCGAACGAGGAAAGTCGCCGGTGTCGCTGTCAGCGCGAGAATATTGGCAACATCGCCCAAGGCCGCGCCGTAGCGACGCGAACAGGCGATCACGGCGACACAAACACCGATGAAGCCGCCGTGAAACGACATGCCGCCGTCCCAGATGCGAAAGATCGACATCGGGTCGTTGGAGAATTGCCCGTTGCCGTAAAACAGCACGTAGCCAAACCGCCCGCCAGCAATAACGCCGACGATGACCCAAGTGAGCAAGTCTTCGATCTGGTCGCGCGTCAGCGGGGGCGTGTGGTCCGTCCAAAGGGTGGCGCGTTTGATGGCCTGTGCCGCTATCCACCAACCGATGATGATACCCACTATATACGCCATGGCGTACCACCGCAGCGCTAAGGTGAAACCAAAGAGCGTAACTGAGAAAATTACAGGTGATATATCGGGGAAAGGAATGGCGGCTAACATGGTGCCTGTTGTGACGCAGGGTGCGTCGATGTCAACCACCCTGACAGGGTTGTTATAGGGTCAAGGGTGCCCATATATAGCGTCATACACAGGAGATTGACCATGCAGAGCCGCAACAAAGTCTTTGACGATATTTCGCAACTGATGACCAACGCGATGGGCGTGGCCCAAGGTGCCAAGGACGAAGCGCAGACCGCCATGTCGTCCATGGTGGATCGCTGGTTGGTGGATCGTGATTTTGTCACTCGTGAGGAGTTTGAAGCCGTCCGCACGATGGCGCAAAAGGCTCGGGAAGAGAACACGAGCCTTTTGGCGCGTATCGAGGCGCTAGAAGGTAAGTAAGCTGTACGGCTTTGCCGCGCGCGATGACGTGTTGGATGGGGGTTGCCGTTTGGTTGCCCCCATTTTCGTTTGGGGGCGCTGCCCCGCTCCCCGGGAAATTTGAAAAGCAAAGACGCGGGCTAAAGGCGCTGCATGGGTGACACCATAGTGCCACAGACAAGGCTGGTCAGGATGTGTGGCATCGGCGGGATTTGTGACACTGGAAACAGGACGCGGTCGCGCAGGATGGGCAGGATTTTGCTGTTGGATTGATACATTGGGGTGAAGGCCCAAGACATGGCCTGGTAGATTTTTGTGTGAAGACCGCGTGCGCGGGCATAGGCTGGCAGGGCTTGTGCGATGGGGTGGGAGGCGAGGGCGCGTGACAGGGCCAATTCATCCAGCAGTGCCATGTTGGCGCCTTGGCCGAGCTGCGGTGAGGCGCAGTGGGCGGCGTCACCGATGTGCACCAAGCGATTGTTATACAGGCATTTTAGGGTGCCGAGACTGTATTGCGCCATGGTCATTTGGTCTGGATCGGTAATTTGATTGACGAATGGGGCGAGGGCGGGCCAGAGGGCTGTGGTTTTCGCCTTCCATGCGTCGCGCCCTGCGTTTTGCCAGCTTGAGTAGCCGTCGCTTGGCAAGGAACAGAAGATCGCAGCTTTGAAGTTCGGCTCGTCGGGGAGCGTTCCGATCGGCAATGCGCCAATCATATGCGAGGCGGCAACGTAGCGCTGGCTCAGATGGTGTTTGGGCAAGTCGGTGTTTTGCGGCCAATCGACAGTGCCCCAGATCGCGCCATAGCCCAACGGCTTGCATTTTATTGGCGACAGCGGTGAGCCTGCACCGGAGCTGTCGATTGCCAGATCATAGGGGCCGTGGATGGTATGATTTACAGAAAAATTTTAACATTATCAGCGTCTTGTCAGTTTTACGTGACGTTTGAACTGCCGATGAGGGTGATGCGGTTGCGGGTCTGCGTGGCCTGCCAAAGGGTATCAAATAACGCGGCGCGGTGGATGGCGAGGCCGAAGGCGTCGGGATCAACAAGATCATAGTGGACATCAAGAACGCGCGCACCGTTGTTTGCCTCAATCCCCAGCATGTGGGTGACGCGGTTTCCGTAGGCAAGGGTCTGATCTAGCGCGCCAATTTCCGCCAAGACCACTTGGCCCACGGGTTGAATGACCAGACCGGACCCGACAGGTTTCGGGGTGTCTAACTGATCAAAAATCGTGATCTCGTGGCCCTGATCCGCTAGCAAACTGGCCGCTGCCAGCCATCCTATTCCGGCCCCGATAATGGCGATGCGCATGGTCCTAACGTCCCTCAAATCCGGCGGCACAATGCGTACACAGCCTGTACACTGGTCAAATGTACGCAACTGCAAGCCACAGAGTTGATGCCGTAGGCGGGCGGTTGGATCAATGGCGCACTTTACCACGGCGGCTGGCGTGCTTATAAGCCCGATATGACCCCCTGCGTGATCCAGATTATTCGAATTATATCGCCGGCGCTGTGACCCACACAGGCGTCGGATGAAAGGTGTCTGTTTGATCCGCACCGAAGCTCAATAAAAATTTTATGAAATGACTGACCCAAAGGACGCCCCACATGTGCGCCGATACAATCGATACCCCCGAATACAAGTCCACGCTGAACTTGCCGAAAACCGATTTTCCGATGCGGGCCGGATTGCCGAAACGCGAACCCGAGTGGTTGGCGCGCTGGGCTGAGATGGACGTCTACGGCCAGCTGCGCGAGAAGGCAAAAGTTGAAGAGCGTAAGGCGTTTACGCTGCACGATGGGCCGCCCTACGCAAACGGGCATCTGCATATCGGGCACGCGCTGAACAAGATTTTGAAAGACATGGTCGTGCGGTCCCAGCAGATGATGGGCAAAGATGCGCGCTATATCCCCGGTTGGGATTGCCACGGTCTGCCGATCGAATGGAAGATCGAGGAAAAGTACCGGGAGAAGGGTCTGGATAAGGACGCTGTGGATGTCGTGGAATTCCGTCAGGAATGTCGTGAATTTGCGACCGGCTGGGTCGATATCCAGCGGGAAGAATTCAAACGGCTGGGGATCACGGGCAATTGGGCTGATCCCTATTTGACGATGAACTTCCAAGCCGAGAAAGTCATTGCGGAGGAGTTTCAGAAATTCCTGATGAACGGCACCCTGTATCAAGGGTCCAAGCCCGTGATGTGGTCACCGGTTGAGCAAACCGCGCTGGCCGAGGCCGAGGTCGAGTATCACGACAAGAACAGCTTTACGGTTTGGGTGAAGTTTGCGGTCGCCACAGAGGGTGATTTGAAAGATGCAAAAGTCGTGATCTGGACGACGACGCCGTGGACAATTCCGTCTAACAAGGCGGTCGTGTTTGGTGCGGATTATTCCTACGGATTGTATGAGGTCACATCGACACCGGACGAATGTTGGGCCGATGTGGGGGAGCGGTTCTTGCTGGCCGATAAGCTGGCGGTGGACGTGTTTGCCAAAGCGCGACTTGAGGAGAGCAATTGGACTCGTGTGCGTGATGTGAGCGCTGATGAATTGTCCGGCTTGTCCTTGCAACATCCCCTCGCAGGGTCTGAAGGTTCAAAAGGCGAATGGGATGATCTGCGTGATTTCCGTACCGCTGATTTTGTGACCGACGACGAAGGCACCGGGTTCGTGCATTGCGCCCCGTCCCACGGCATGGAGGAATTCGAGCTGTATCGTGACCTTGGGATGTTGCAGCAAGTCATCACCTACAACGTCATGGACGACGGCAGTTTCCGCGATGACCTGCCATTCTTTGGCGGCAAGCGCATCTTGCGTGAGAAGGCCAAGAAGGGTGATTGGGAGGGCGATGCGAACGGCGCTGTCATGGCGAAGCTGGCCGAAGTTGGCGGGCTGTTGGCGCGTGGCAAGATCAAGCATTCCTACCCACATTCTTGGCGTTCCAAAGCGCCGATCATCTATCGCAACACGCCGCAGTGGTTTGCAGCCGTTGATAAGGCCGTTGGCGACGGGCAGGATACATATGGCACGACGATCCGTGAACGGGCGTTGCGCAGCATTGATGAATTGGTGACGTGGACGCCCCAAAAGGGGCGCAACCGGTTGTATGCAATGATCGAACAGCGCCCCGATTGGGTGCTGTCACGACAGCGTGCGTGGGGCGTTCCGTTGACCTGTTTTACCAAAAAGGGTGCGCAGCCGACGGACGACGATTATCTGCTGCGTGATCTGGCGGTGAACGCACGGGTTTTGGAGGCGTTTGAAGTTGAGGGCGCGGATGCGTGGTACAAAGACGGCGCGAAGGCGCGGTTCCTTGGTGGTGATCACGACCATGACGCCTACGAACAGGTCATGGATATTCTGGACGTCTGGTTTGATTCTGGATCGACCCATGCGTTTACATTGCGCGACCGCGAAGACGGCAGCGAAGATGGACTCGCCGATCTGTATCTTGAGGGCACTGACCAGCATCGTGGCTGGTTCCATTCATCGATGTTGCAGGGTTGTGGCACCATTGGCCGCGCGCCTTACCGCGGTGTGTTGACCCACGGATTTACGCTGGATGAGAAGGGCATGAAGATGTCCAAATCCATCGGCAACACCATCGTGCCAGAAAAGATCGTGCAGCAATATGGCGCGGATATCTTGCGGCTTTGGGTGGCGCAGGTTGATTTTACCAACGACCAACGGATTGGTGACGAGATCCTGAAAGGCGTGGCCGACAGTTATCGCCGCTTGCGCAATACCGTGCGTTATATGCTTGGATCGCTCGGTGATTTTGACGCGTCTATGACCGTCGCGCGCGATGATATGCCCGAGCTTGAGCAGTTGATCCTGCACAAGCTGGCGGTGCTGGATGGTGTCGTGCGTGAGGGCTATGCAAAGTACGATTTCCAAGGCGTGTTCCGTGCGATTTTCGATTTTGCGACGCTCGATCTGTCGGCGTTCTATTTCGATATCCGCAAGGATGCGCTTTATTGTGATGGCGATACAGAACGCCGCCGCGCGGCGCTGACGGTACTGGATCATCTGTATGCGCGCCTGACGACTTGGTTGGCCCCGATCCTGACATTCACGATGGAAGAGGTCTGGTTGGAACGTAATGGGCCAGACACATCCGTGCATTTGGTTGATTTTCCGGACACGCCTGCGGAATGGCGCGACGATGAACTGGCGGCGCGGTCTGAAACTGTGCGTGCGGTGCGCCGTGTGGTGACGGGCGCGTTGGAAGAACAGCGCACGGCCAAGGTCATCGGGTCGTCACTTGAAGCGTCACCGACCGTGTATTTGAGCGAGGAACTGGCGGCGATCATCACCAACCCTGACACGTTCGCGGACCTTTGCATCACCAGCCAGATCACAATAGTGCAGGGCGCGGCGCCCGATGGCGCGTTCAGCTTGGATGATACGGCAGGTGTTGGCGTGGTGTTTGCAATGTCAGACGGCACCAAATGCGAACGCTGCTGGAAGACTTTGCCTGATGTTGGAACCCACAGCCATTCCGGTGTTTGTGCGCGCTGTGAAACTGCGCTGGGCTAACGCGCAGGTTTCGGATTGCTGAGACGCTAAAAATTGGTGAGGGTGGGATATGCCCAGCCTCACCATCCCCACGCAATTCGGCCCCTTGACCCTTTGGGAAGACGACGGCGCGATTGTGCGGGTGGACTGGGAGGGCGCAGGGGTGGAACAAACGCCGCTGCTGCGCGAGGCCGCGGATCAGTTGCGGGCCTATGATTCTGGTGAGTTGGAGATATTTGATTTGCCACTGCGTGTTGGCGGATCTGATTTTCAGCGTGCGGTGTGCAGCCAGATGTCCGCAATCCCGTTTGGCGAGACCGTCACCTATGGAGATATTGCCAAAGCGCTGAAGCAATCACCGCAAGCTGTAGGGTCAGCCTGTGGCGGCAATCCTGTGCCAGTGATTATTCCGTGCCACCGCGTGATGGGGGCCAAAGGGCTGACGGGTTTTTCCGGCAAAGGCGGCGTTGAGACAAAAGTCGCGTTGCTGCGCCATGAACGCGCGGGCGGCTTTCTGATTTAGGGGCCGTATTATCTGTCTTGCCCGTGCAAGATCTGCTGCAGCGCGCCTGCGCCAAGCAGGTAGATTGACGTGATCATCAGGCCCCAAAAGACCCACGCGATGGGGTCGAACCCTTCCCAAGCGGCAAAGCCTGCAAAGACTGTCCACGCCAATGCCATCGGCAGGGAAACCACGCGCCAACGGTCTGTGCGCACAGGGTGGATGAACTTGATCGGCAGGAACATCGCCACTGCAAGAACCGCCACAAGGATCAGGCAGGCCCACCACGGCGGTGACAGTGCGAACAAAACAAGGATCAGCATGTTCCAGCATCCCGGAAAGCCGGAAAAAGAATTATCGTTTGTTTTCATGCGTGTATCGCAGAAATAAAGTGCTGAGCCAAAGGTGATCACGATGATCGCCGCCCAGCCCGACCAGCCATCCATCAGGCCGGATGCATACAGCGCGTAGGCGGGGATGAATACATATGTGAGGTAGTCGATGATCAGGTCGAGCAACACCCCGTCGAACTGTGGCGCGTATCGCTTGACGTTGTAATGGCGTGCCAGCGGGCCGTCGATCCCGTCCACGGCAAACGCGACGATGAGCCAGACGAACATTGATGACCAGTCTTTCTGGATCGCTTCGAGCATGGCCAGCATCGCAAAGACCGCGCCTGTGGCGGTCAGAAAGTGGACACTGAGGGCTTTGGCTTGTGAATTCATTTTGACGTCATGACCGAATGGCTGGGCGAGGGCAAGTGAGGTTTAAGCGGCGATTATCCAGCAGCGCGCGGATGGGCCGCATCGTAGACTTCCATAAGGCGCGCGGTGTCGACGGCGGTATAGCTTTGGGTTGTGGACAGGGACGCATGCCCAAGCAATTCCTGAATAGATCGCAAATCACCACCGGCATTCAGCAGATGGGTCGCAAAACTGTGGCGCATGGCGTGAGGCGTGGCCGTTGCGGGCAGACCCAGTTGCATGCGCGAATTTGCCATGACATTCTGAATGGCCTTGGGATACAGCGGACCACCACGGCTGCCGCGAAAAATAGGCTGATCGGCTGTCAATTGGTGTGGGCAAGCGTCCAGATAGGCTTTTACGGCGGCGCGTGCGGCGGGGATCACCGGCACGAGGCGCTCTTTGCCGCCCTTACCGATGATGCGCAGCGTCGCGGGCAACGGTACGTCGGTGGTGGTCAGGCTAAGCGCTTCGGATATCCGCAAACCGCAGCCGTACAATAGGGTCACGACCGCAACATCGCGCGCGGCAATCCACGGCTCACGCGCCTGCAATTCTACCGTGTCGATCATGGCGCGCGCTGCATCCACAGCCAGTGGTCGGGGCAATTTTTTCTGGAACTTGGGTGACCGGGTCGACAATACGGCAGTGGGTTCAAACCCTTCACGGTCCGCCAGCCAACGATAGAACGATTTTACCGCCGACAGGCTGCGGGCTAAGGATCGCGCCGCAACACCGCGGCCGCGTTCGGACGCCATCCACGCCCGCATATCACTGACCGTGATGCGCGAAAACGGACCCAAGCCCTGCTCTTCACCGTGATAGGTGGTTATAAAGTTCAAAAATCCCAAAAGGTCGGTCTGATAGGCTGTTATGGTGTTCGCTGCTGCCCCGTTCAGGGCGCGTTGGTGATCCAGCCAGTCGCCCAAGGAGGATGACATGGCAGGTGAGATCATCAGCTTAACCAACGCCGCATGAGCCGTTCAAATACACCCGCAAAGAACGTCAGCAAATCAGTGCCTTGTTGCGGTGTGAACTGGTGCGGATCTTCGGCCCCGAAAATCAACATACCTGGAAGGCGGCCTTCACCAAGGTTGAGCTGCATGCACGCCTCAGAGTGGATAAAGCCTGCTTTGTCGCCAAATATGGTTGTGTCGTCTGGGCTAACTTGGCGCAGCGTCACTTGTAGCGATGGGGCCGCGCGGCCATGGGTAATGTAGTCGCGCACAAAGCCCGGTACGGCAACTGACAGCACATCCCCAAGGCGCGACACTACAGGATCGGCGTCCGGCACTGCTGATTCCAGCACCAAGCGCACTGCATCGACGCGCAAAATGTCGGACACTTCCCCGCGCAGATCGCGCAAGAACGGTTCAAACTGGGTCGCATCCATCATCCGCAAAATCGCGCGGTTGATCTGGTTGGTTCCGGCTAGGTTTTCATACGCAGCGGCAATCACGTTGCGATGGGTGTCTTCAAGGCGATCAAGCCGCGCTTCAAGCCGTTCCATCGCGATGCCGCGCAGATCGACGATATTACCACCCATGGTTTTTTCGTTCGCGGCAACAAGTGCGCGCATAATATCCTTATCTTCCAGCAAAGCGGCTGGGTCAGACATAATTCTAGACCGGACATCGTCAGTCAAAATGGGGTTATTCAAAAGTGGATCGCTACTCATACTTGTCTCATCTCATTGCTTGAAACAGGGTTTAGCAGACACAGGTCCGATCCTGCTAGGATTATTTAATGGTGATACAAAGTGTTGCAGGGCGGCATTGATGTAGCGCCTTGTTTGTTATCGCGTTGAAAAAATCCCGCGGAGGCCTGCGTCAGCGCTGGCGAGGGGCAGTCCCCGCCAGCGCCCGAACGCTGTGCGCAGGCTTAAACGATCTTGATGTTCGCCTTCTTGGCGTCCGCAAGGAATGTGGCCAAGCCGTTGTCTGTCAGTATATGGTTCGCCATGGCCTTGATGACATTTGGCGGTGCAGTGCAAACGTCCGCGCCAATTTTCGCACATTCTGACATGTGGTTGGCGTTGCGGATAGACGCGGCGAGGATCTGTGTTTCGAACCCGTAGTTGTCATAGATAAGGCGGATGTCTTCGATCAATTCCAGCCCGTCGAGGTTGATGTCGTCAAGGCGACCAATGAACGGTGAGATAAATGTCGCTCCGGCCTTGGCAGCCAGCAGCGCTTGGTTGGCAGAGAAACATAGTGTCACGTTGACCATGTTGCCTTCATCCGACAGCACTTTGCAGGCCTTGAGGCCATCCCATGTCAGCGGCACTTTGACGGCGATGTTGACGGCGATTTTGGCCAGCTTGCGGCCCTCCGCGATCATCTGCTCGGCGTCTGTGGCGACGACCTCGGCTGAAACAGGACCGTCTACAAGTTCACAAATTTCCTTTGTAACTTCGAGGATGTTCAAGCCTGATTTGGCAATGATGGACGGGTTGGTTGTGACTCCGTCAACCATTCCAAGGTCGTTAAGTTCTTTAATAGCGGCGACGTCTGCGGTGTCTACGAAGAATTTCATGGGTTTCGCTCCTGTTGAAATTGGGGGGCCGATGTTAGGGCTAACGGGGTTTGCGGCTGACATACCGCAAAGCGCGCCGTACGGGAAGGGGCGGTTGTGTGCGCTTGGATGCAGGTGTCTAATACAGCCTCGGGCAGGCGGCAGGAGATTCCCATGGACCTTTCAATCTGGATGACTTTTGTGGCCGCGAAGGTGGCGCTGATCATTATTCCCGGCCCGACTGTTGTATTGGTTTTGACCTATGCACTGACCCAAGGGCGACAGGTTGCGGTGGCGTCGGCATTTGGTGTCGGCCTAGGTGATTTGATCGCTATGGTGGCCTGCTTGGCGGGTTTGGTTGCGCTTGTTTTGGCGTCGTCTGTCCTGTTCGGCGTCGTGAAGTGGGTCGGGGCTGCGTATTTGGTATGGATGGGCATCGGGATGATCCGGTCCACCTTGAATGGTGGCAATGCAATCCAGATTGCAGAGAGGGCACAGGACACGTCGATCCCTGCGTCGCGCGTCTTTGGGAATGCTGTAATTGTGACGGCGCTAAATCCAAAGGGACTCGTATTTTTCATCGCCTTCGTGCCGCAATTCATCGATCAAGCTGCGCCACTTTTGCCCCAGTTCGCGATCCTGACCGCAACGTTTGTCAGTCTTGCTGTGTTAAATGCGCTGCTTTACGCGCTGCTGGCCAATCGGTTGCGCACCCACATTCGCAAGCCGTTCGTGTTGACGTGGATGACCCGACTTGGTGGCAGCGTTTTGATCGCGATGGGTGTGCTGACCGCAACTCTGCGCAAAGCCGCCTAATGGGGCAAGATTTTTTTCATGAGGGCGATTTGGTGGGCGTGTTGACGACGCAGCCGTTGGATCGGACCCTTGATTACAAAGCCCCGGAAGGCGGCTGCCATTTGGGGGCGTTTGTCGAAGTGCCACTTGGCCCCCGCAAGGTGCTTGGCGTGGTTTGGGGGGCGGGCAAGGGCGACTTTGACTTTAAGAAAGTGCGCAGCGTGATCCGCGTGCTTGATGTCGCGCCCATGGCCAATGAGATGCGGCAATTTTTGATCAAGGCGGCTGATTATACACTGACCCCGATGAACGCAATGTTGCGTTTGGCAACCCGCGCACCGGGGCTTGGCGACGCACCATCGATGCGCAAGGTGTATCGGCTGGGGACGGACGAACCCACGCGAATGACGGATGCGCGCGCTAAAGTTGTGGGGGTATTGCGCGATTATGGCGGGTTGGCGTTTACCCTCAAGGAGATCGCGGAGATGGCTGGCGTCACGACTTCCGTTGTCAAAGGGTTGGTGAAACTGGGCGCTGTCAGCGAAGAAGACGCGCCGCGCGATGTGCCCTACCCAAGGCTTGATCCCGACCATGGCGGCAAGGAATTGACCAGTGATCAGGCGGTTGGTGCCAAGATATTGAGTGAGGCGGTGCGGTCGGGCGCCTATGGGACCACGCTGTTGAAGGGCGTCACTGGGTCTGGCAAAACCGAAGTGTATCTGGAAGCCGTGGCGGAATGTTTGCGTCAGGGCCGCCAAGCCTTGGTGTTACTGCCCGAAATCGCACTGACGGCGGAATTTCTGACAAGGGTCGAGGCGCGGTTCGGCTGCAAGCCCGCCGAATGGCACAGCGGTGTGACGATGACCGAACGGCGGCGGTGCTGGCGCATGGTCGGGCAGGGCGATGCGCAACTGATTGTTGGCGCGCGTTCGGCGTTGTTTTTGCCGTTTCGCGATCTGGGGTTGGTCGTCGTCGATGAAGAACACGACACGTCCTACAAACAAGAGGACGGCGTGCTATATAATGCCCGCGATATGACTGTGTTGCGAGCATCGCTGAACGCAGCACAGGTGGTACTGGCATCCGCGACGCCGTCTTTGGAATCTTGGGCGAACGTCGAAGCTGGTAAGTATTCCCGCGTGACTTTGGCGTCGCGATACGGTGCTGCCGTACTGCCGAAGATGTCCGCGATTGATATGCGGATTGAGGATTTGCCTGGTGGTCGGTGGGTGTCACCGACATTGCAGAAAATGGTAGAAGCAAGGTTGGAGCGGGGCGAGCAGTCGTTGCTGTTCTTGAACCGTCGCGGCTATGCCCCTGTTACGATCTGTCGGGCGTGCGGCCATCAGATTGGCTGTGATGATTGTGACGCGACGATGGTGGAACACCGGTTTTTAAAGCGCCTGATGTGCCATCAATGTGGGGAAACCAAACCGATGCCGACGGTGTGCCCGTCCTGTGAGGCGGTCGACAAGCTGGCCCCTGTGGGTCCCGGCGTGGAACGCATGGCCGAAGAAGCCCAAGCGCTGTTTCCGGACGCACGCGTAGCGGTGTTGAGTTCGGATTTGTACGGATCCGCGCGGGCACTCAAGGAACATATCCAAAGCATCGCACGCGGTGAGGCGGACGTGATAGTCGGCACGCAACTGGTTGCCAAGGGGCATAATTTTCCAAAACTGACGCTTGTGGGGGTCATCGATGCCGATTTGGGCCTGCAAGGGTCGGACCTGCGCGCCGCCGAACGCACGTTCCAACTGATGCGTCAGGTTGCGGGGCGCGCTGGGCGCGCCGAGATCGCGGGTGAGGCAGTGTTGCAGACGTTCCAGCCCGAACATCCGGTTATTCGTGCTATTTTGGGCGGTGACGAAGAGGCGTTTTGGACGGCCGAAGCGGGAGAGCGTCGCGCGGCGGGGGTGCCGCCCTATGGGCGTATGGCGGGGATCGTGTTGAGTTCGACCAACGTGCAAGAGGTGTTCGATCTTGGCGCGCAAATGGCCCGCATGGACGGTCCGCTGCGCAAAATTGGTGCGCAGGTTTACGGCCCCGCACCGGCACCGATCGCGCGGATCCGTGGGCGGCATCGTGTGCGGTTACTGGTGAAGGCAGAGAAATCCGCGCCGCTGCAACAGGCGCTGGTGGCGTGGGCGGCGCAGTTCAAACTGCGCGGCGAATTGCGAATGGCGATCGATATTGATCCCCAAAGCTTCTATTAGGTGTGTGAATTAAACACGCAGTTATAGGGCCTAGCCCCCGTTGCGGTGCGTCTCCCCCAGGGTATTTTAGAAAAAAATGGGGTTAGGAGAGGTAGAAGCGCAGCGGTTTGGTGTCGGCGCGTTTGATGACGCCTTTGGCTTCGAGGTCCAGTTGCACGGATTTTACCCACGAGCCCAATTTACCGCCACCCGGAAACATGAGGTCGGGCAGATGCGTTAGGGCGGCTGACTTTATCTCGGCAAATGTGAGGCCGGTGCGTCTTTCGTCATAACGCGCAACATTGCGTCGCGGACCGCGTGATATTTCAGGGCGTTGACGCGATTTGTCTTGCCCGGTGTGTTTACGTTTTCGACGACAGACCATGTCTGTGGATGGATTTTTCATGTGATGCCTCCCCCGCGTATGTTTGCACGGAATTCTGGGTTCGACAATTCTGACGGGCAGGGGTAACGCTATTTGGATGAAAACCATCTCCCTCTCTGACGCCCAAAGCCTGCCGTTCTGGCGCCGACCTGTGACTTTGTTGTTCTTGATGGCAGCGGCGATGCCGATTGCGTTTTCGACGTGGTCGGCGTTGCTGAATAACTTTGTGATTGAGGTCGCGGATTTTGATGGGTCCGACATTGGCTGGCTGCATACGGTGCGTGAAATTCCGGGGTTTCTGGCGGTTGGCGTGATCGTCTTGTTGATGATGTTTCGTGAACAGGTGCTTGGGCTTGTGGCCTTGGTGATGCTTGGCGTTTCGACGGCGCTTACGGCGCAGTTCCCCAGCATGGGTGGCATCCTGACAATCACGATGCTGAGTTCCATTGGCTTTCATTATTACGAAACTGTGAACCAGTCGTTGCAGTTGCAATGGATCGATAAGGCCCGTGCGCCGCAGACTTTGGGTTGGATTATCGCCGCCGGCTCGGCTGCGACGTTTCTGGCCTATGTGCTGATCGTGCTGACGTGGGAGGCGTTCGATCTTTCCTATTCCATTGTCTATTGGCTGTCGGGCGGGTTGACGGCCTGCGTTGGTGTGTTCTGCCTGCTGGCCTATCCGCAATTTGAATCGCCCAACCCGCAGCGCAAGCAATTCGTTCTGCGTAAACGCTATTGGTTGTATTATTCGCTGCAATTCATGTCCGGCGCGCGGCGTCAGATTTTCGTGGTCTTTGCTGGATTCATGATGGTTGAGAAGTTCGGCTTTGCGGTGCATGAGATCACGTCGCTTTTTCTGATAACCCTGCTGGCCAACATGGTGTCCGCGCCGCTGATCGGCAAAGCGGTTGCGGTGTTTGGCGAACGCCGCGCGCTGGTGTTTGAATATGTCGGGTTGACGGTGATTTTTTTCCTCTATGGCGGTTTGTATTTCTTTGGTTGGGGCGTGGTTCTGGCGTCGGCGCTATATGTGTTCAACCATATTTTTTTCAGCCTTGCGCTGGCCCTGAAAACCTATTTCCAAAAGATCGCTGATCCCGGGGACATTGCGCCCACGGCGGCGGTCGCGTTTACGATCAACCATATCGCGGCCGTGTTTTTGCCAGCGGGTTTGGGATATTTGTGGCTGGTGTCGCCGCAACTGGTGTTTCTGGCAGCTGCAGGCATGGCGATTGTGTCGCTTGGGCTGGCGCTGATGATCCCGCGCCATCCTATTGAAGGTAATGAGACAATTTTTGTGCGCCTGCGTGCACCACACCCTGCGGAGTAGACCATGACGACATTTACTGCATTAACCACAATGATGGGCAAACCTGCCGCACAAGCCATGAGCGACGCGATGGAGGGTCTGGAGCCTGCACCAACGGGTGTTGGCGTTTTTGAAGTCGAAGACAACAGTGGGCTGTGGGAGGTTGGCGGTTATTTCGAGGCCGCACCTGATGGCGCGTCGCTGGCGCTGCTCTGCGCGACATTCGGCGCCAAGCCGTTTGTGGTCAGTGAGTTGCCGGAAACCGACTGGGTCGCCCATGTGAAACGCGAATTGCCGCCCGTCGAGGCGGGGCGGTTTTTTGTCTACGGATCCCACGACGCCGATGCGTTGCCCGAAGGTCGTGTGTGCCTGCTGATCGATGCCGCGATGGCGTTTGGAACGGGGCACCACGGCACGACGCTGGGTTGTCTGCGGGCGTTTGACCGCTTGCTCACCGACGGGGAGAAATTTGGCGATGTGGCCGACGTTGGTTGCGGCACTGCGGTGCTGGCGATGGCGGTGGCAAAGACCACGGATGCAAATGTCATTGCCAGCGATATTGATCCGGTGGCCGTTGAGGTGGCAGTTGTGAATATGGCGACCAACGGCATGGGTGATGCGGTGGTCTGTGTTACGGCGGCGGGTTTTGATGATCCAGCACTGGCCGGTGCCGCACCGTTTGATCTGATATTTGCAAACATCCTTAAGGGACCGCTGATTATGCTTGCGCCAGAAATGGCAAAACATGCCAAAAAAGGCGGATTCGCGATTCTGTCGGGGCTTTTGAACGAACAGGCCGACGACATTATTGCGGTTTATGCACGATCTGGGTTCAATCTTGTCCATCGCGATGAGATTGTTGACTGGACCACGTTAACCCTACGGCAAGAAACTTAAAAAACCGCATTCGAGCCAGTTTTTACGTGAATTTTAGGGGATTGCCACATTTTTACCCATTTGAGGGGGGAATTGGGGGAGTTCGGTGTGGGCCGAATTTGTAGGTTAGGCTGTCCCATGACGATTGATGCTTCACTAGACAAACGCCTGCACAAGATTGTGCGTACCCTTGACCGCATTCGCCGCAATGGTGTGGTGCACCGTGTTGGCCGCGATGGTTTGATCCGGTCAAGTCCACGGCTCGTGCGGCCACGTTTCCCGCTGAAAGGCGCGCTGATTGTTGCAGCGCTGCTGATTGCCTTCAAAGCTTTGTTGTTCGTGCAGTTGGGTGCAAGCAGTTATGCGCTGAAAGTCGATGAGCTTCGCGGCGGTTCAATGGTTGAACAGGCGGGTGCGTTTATCTTGCAAGAAGAACGCGTAACTGCGACGCTTGGTGGGTATATCTTCAGGCGCTAAGGGCTCGCGATCTTCGGTTCTTTTCTAAGAACATAAAAAGGCCGCGCTCTTAGGGGGGGCGGCCTTTAGAATTTGGGTTTGCGACAGGTCCAGCCTGTCAATTTCGCCGATGAGCAAAAATTAACGGATCAATGCGCCGGATGCGATTGCTTCGATGTCGCCACGTACCAGGCCGATATCGTCCAGCTCACGTTCTGAGAGCTTGCTGAGCGAATTGCGCGTCATGCGCGCGTCATTCCAAGAAACCACAGATGCGATCATGGAGATAAATGAAAAACTGGTCTTTACGGATGCGGTGCGGAAGTCGATGGCTGCCATGATGAAATTTCCTAATGAGTGTGGGCTGGCGGTGTGTTCTATCTACTTTTGTGTACGCAGCGGGTAGGATGTCTCTCTGCGCCGCGCCAGAGACATTTGGGCATGGGTGATATGCGCGCGTTGCATAGCAGAAAACATCTGCGTTAGCCTTAGAAATAAGGCATGATACGACGCGACGGCACGTCGTGGATGTGATGTCGGATGACGTTTTCAGACCCCAGTTGTGGCCAATGCGCGGCGCCACATGTGGCTAAAATGACGAAGAGGGATTGGCGGGTGTTCGCCTTTTGTGCTAAGCGGTCGGTTAATGAATAAAAAAAGAGGGCAGTGATGCGGGTATTGGGCATAGATCCAGGGCTGGTAAACATGGGGTGGGGTGTGATTGAGGTGAATGGATCACGCTTGGCCCACGTCGCCAACGGCGTTTGCAAGTCTGGCAAGGGCGATTTGGCGCAGCGGTTATTGGCGCTGCATGATCAGCTCGTCGCGGTGATTGCCGAATTCGTGCCGGATGCGGCTGCTGTCGAACAGACTTTTGTAAATTCTAACGGTGCGGCGACACTGAAGCTGGGCCAAGCGCGCGGTATCGCGATGCTGGTTCCTGCACGCGCTGGACTGGCGGTTGGGGAATATGCCCCGAACGCAATTAAGAAGGCGGTCGTCGGGGTTGGCCACGCGGATAAGACGCAGATTGCGCACATGGTAAAATTACAACTACCGGGTGTTGAACTGACAGGTCCGGATGCGGCTGACGCCTTGGCGATTGCGATTTGTCATGCGCATCATTTGCAGTCCGCGTCGGCCAGAGTGAAAGTTGTCGCGCCAGCAGCGCGCAAGTACATCGTGCCAGCGGCGCGCAAGGAGAACATCGCATGATTGGACGCCTCGCTGGACGGCTGGAATATCGCGCCACCGATCATGTGCTGATCGACGTCAAAGGTGTGGGTTATATTGTGTTTGTCAGCGACCGTGTCATGGCGACGTTGCCGCGTGTTGGGGATGGGGTCTCGCTTTATACGGATCTGCTGGTGCGGGAGGACTTGCTGCAATTGTTCGGGTTCACGACCTTGGTTGAAAAGGAATGGCATCGATTGTTGATGTCGGTGCAAGGGATTGGTGCGAAAGCATCCTTGGCGATACTGGGCACGTTGGGCGCCGATGGTGTCAGCCGATCGATTGCTATGGGTGATTGGGCGGCAGTGGCCATGGCCAAGGGTGTTGGTCCGAAGACGGCCAAGAAGGTTATTTTGGATTTGAAAGACAAGGCGCACAGCGTCATGGCGATGGCGGGAACGGCAGCTGGCGCTGCGCCTGCGGTGGGCGGGGGCGCGTCGACATCTGCTGACGCAGAGACCGACGAGGATGCGCATACTGTGGTCGACCGTTATGATGGCACGGCGGTTGGCAATGGCGCTGCACAATCCGAAACGCTTTCAGCCTTGAGCAATCTTGGGTACGGTCCGTCTGATGCCGCTGGTGCGGTTGCGCAAGCGGCGGCCGAAAATGACGGGGCGGATACTGCGACGCTGATCCGCGCTGCGCTGAAATTGCTGGCACCGAAGGGGTAAGCGATGACCGAGCCTGACCCATCGCTGCAGCCTGAGTGCCAGTCTGAGGACATCCCCCGTGAAAACGACCGCGCGTTGCGCCCACAGATGTTGTCCGATTTCGTCGGACAAGCAGAAGCGCGGTGCAATTTGGCGGTGTTCATTGAGAGCGCCAAGCTGCGCGGCGAGGCGATGGATCACACGCTGTTTCATGGGCCACCGGGGCTTGGCAAAACGACGCTGGCGCAGATTATGGCGCGTGAATTGGGCGTCGGATTTCGCATGACGTCTGGGCCTGTTCTCGCCAAGGCGGGCGACCTTGCGGCGATCCTGACCAATCTCGAAGCGCGCGACGTTTTGTTCATCGACGAAATCCATCGGCTCAATCCGGCGGTGGAGGAGGTTTTGTATCCAGCGCTAGAGGATTTCGAGCTGGATTTGGTGATTGGCGAGGGGCCAGCGGCGCGCACAGTGCGAATCGAACTGCAGCCTTTCACGTTGATTGGTGCGACGACGCGCATGGGCTTGCTGACGACGCCACTGCGCGATCGGTTTGGCATCCCGACGCGGTTGGAATTCTACACCATTGAAGAACTGCACAAGATCGTCACACGGGGCGCGCGTTTGATGGGCGCGCCTGCGACACCAGACGGCGCACAAGAGATCGCCAAACGGGCCCGTGGTACGCCACGTATTGCAGGGCGATTGCTGCGCCGCGTGGTCGATTTTGCGATTGTCGAGGGAGACGGGACCGTGACCCACGCCATTGCCGATAGTGCGCTGACACGGCTCGGGGTGGATCATCTGGGGCTGGATTCTGCGGATCGACGATACCTCAAGTTGATTGCCGAGAATTATCAGGGTGGTCCTGTCGGGATCGAGACCATGTCAGCGGCACTGTCGGAGTCTCGCGATGCGCTGGAAGAAGTTATTGAGCCGTATTTGTTGCAACAGGGCCTGATCCAACGCACGCCGCGTGGTCGAATGTTGGCGCAAAAGGCGTGGACGCATTTGGGCATGGCAGCCCCGAAGCAGCCCAGCGATTTGTTTGGCGGCTAAGAGCCCTGTGGGGCGAGTTTTGGGCCAAGATGAAGGGGTAACCTTTCGCTTGGCCGCAAATTCCTTATCTAGAGTGATATGATGGATATTTCTGAAATTGAGCCTTTGTTCACCCGTGCTGATGGCGCGTATCTGTGCGCCCGTTGGGGACGCCCGATTGTGCCCGTGGTTTTCGGGGTCGAAGATGCGACGATCAGCTTGTTGAAGGGCGCGTTTGAAGCGGTGTGCGTTTTGGCAGGTCACACAATGACGGAGACCGACCCGGAGTTGGGTGCCAATGTGATGATGTTATTCTGCCGTGAGTGGGATGATTTATCGGCCGTGCCTGATCTGGATCGATTGGTGCCGGAATTGGCGGATTTGGTCGTACGGTTAATCAGGGCGGACGCGAACCAATACCGTATTTTCCGGTTTGATGATCAAGGCGCTATTCAGGCCTGTTTCATATTCTTGCGTATGGATGAACAGTTAAGCGAGGTCCCCGCAGACACGTTGGCGTTGTCCCAAGCCGTGCAATCAATTGTGCTGTGGTCGGATGTTGCGTTCCGAGATGCGTCGCCGTTGGCGATGGTGGGCAAAAATGCCGTGCTGCGCCCCGACATCGCCGGCGTGATCCGCGCGGTTTATGACAAGGTGATGCCCGCCGTCGCGCACGACCCAAGTCATGCGTTGAGATTGGCCGCGCGGATTGAGGTTTTGCAATGACCCATCGGTTCCCCCTGCGTGTGTATTACGAGGACACGGATTTTGGCGGCATCGTCTATTATGCCAATTACCTAAAATTCATCGAACGCGGCCGCAGTGAGTGGGTGCGTGACATGGGCATCGATCAGATTGCGCTGAAACGGGATGAGGGCGTGGTGTTTGCTGTGCGCCATATTGAGGCGGACTATCACTCACCCGCCCGATTTGATGATGAATTGGTTGTGACCACAGCTGTTGAGGCCGCCACTGGTGCGCGGTGGATCGTGCGTCAAACGGTTGAGTGCGGTGGTGAGGTGTTGTTCAGCGCCCTTGTCACGGTGGTTGCAATTAACGAGGCAGGCGCGCCAACGCGTCTTCCGGCGGCTTTTCGCCGAAATCTGAACTAAAGACTGCGCCCAAGCGCCAGTTTACGCGCGTTTTGATGGTAATCCGTTGCAATATGGGCTACATCTGGTCTTAACGAGAGATCAAAATTGGTCCGGTAGAGCAGAGCAGGCGTTATGGAAGCAGCTACAGATTTCACCATGTGGGGCATGTTTGCCCACGCAACCATCCCCGTTCAATTCGTTATGATTTTGTTGATCATCGCATCTTTGTGGTGCTGGGCCGTGATCGTGGACAAGTGGGTTCAATATCGCAAAGCGCGCGCCGAGGCTCGCGTATTTGATGAGGCGTTCTGGTCTGGCAATCCGCTGGATGAACTGTTCGATCGCATCGGTGCCACGCCAAAGGGCCCATCCGAGAAGATATTCGCAGCTGGAATGTTGGAGTGGCGCAGGTCGCACCGTCAAGACGGCGGATTGATTGCAGGAGCCACAGCGCGGATTGATCGGTCTATGGATGTGGCGATTGCCAAGGAAACCGAACGGTTGCAGCGCGGATTAACCGTTCTGGCGACGGTTGGATCTTCTGCGCCGTTTATCGGGCTTTTGGGCACCGTGATGGGCATTATGAACGCATTTATCGAGATTGCCGAGCAGCAGAACACCAACTTGGCCGTTGTGGCCCCAGGTATTGCCGAGGCGCTCTTGGCGACTGGTTTGGGTCTGATGGCGGCTATTCCAGCCGTGATCTATTACAACAAATTTAGCGCCGATGCAGACCGCGTCGTCAGCGGCTATGAAGCATTTGCTGATGAATTTGCGACTATTCTTAGCCGACAGTTGGATTCCTAGCCATGGGCGCGGGTGTGATAAAACATGACGACGTTGGCGGAAGGCGTGTGCGTCGCCGTGGGCGTCGGTCCATGCCGATGAGCGAGATCAACGTCACGCCGTTTGTGGATGTGATGTTGGTGCTGTTGATTATTTTTATGGTTGCCGCGCCGCTGCTAACTGTCGGCGTTCCGGTGCAATTGCCGGAAACGGCGGCAAATGCATTCCCGAGTGATGATGAAGAGCCGCTGACGGTCACGCTGACCGCTGAGGGTGACGTGATGATCCAAGCCACCGTCGTAGCGCGCGCGGACCTGATTTCGCGTCTGCAAGGTATCGCGGTGGAGCGTGACGGCGACCGGATATTCTTGCGCGCGGACGGAGCCAATGCGTGGAATGAGGTGGCGCAGATCATGGGGGCGCTGAATTCGGCTGGGTTCAACAATATCGGACTTGTGACAGACATTGGCGGACCCACTTTGGATGGGCAAGACGGGTAAACGCAGATGAGCCCTAAATGAGCATCGGAACCACTCTTTCAGGCATGGGACACGCGGCTTTGGTCGTGTGGATGGTCGTGGGCTGGGGAATGTCGTCTGACCCGCCGCCGTTCGAGGTGATGGATGTGTCCGTGGTGTCTAGCGCTGAATTTGCGGCGATGACCCAAGGTGTGCAGCCGGATTTGCCACCCAGCGAACCGGCAACGATTGAACAGCCCGTGGTGGACGAAATGCCGCCTGCGCCCGTGGTGGAGGCCCCGCCGGAGGTGGCGGAGGTTCCGACACCCGCCGCCCCACCAGACGCTGAAACGCCGCCGCAAGCGCCTAAGTTGGTTGCATCCGAAACAGTGGTGACAGACGTGGCACCTGACATTCCAGACACGCCGCAGATCATTGCGCCCGCGCCGTCAGCCGAACTTGGCAGCAGCCCGCGCCCGATTCCGCGCGCCACACCGCGCGTCGCACCCGAGATCATCGCGCCGCCGGAACCCGATGCCACCGTCGCACCAGAAGTGACGCAGGCTGCGACCGAACAGGCCGACGCGCCGGTAGAAGACGTTGTCGAACCTGCTGAGGAAACCACGGCACCCGAGGCTGCGGCAGATCAGATTGTGACAGAAGCCGAAAAGCCAAGCTTTGCGCCCGAGGTTTCATCGCGGCCACAAACGCGGCCGCAGCGGGCTGCGACGGCCGTTGTAGAAACATCAACCGAGGATGCTGTTGATCCAGTTGCGGCCGCTTTGGCCGCGGCTGGCGCCGTGGAAACGCCGACACCCACACCAACCCCGACACCCGGATTGTCTGGTGGGCAGTTGTCTGAAGGCGACAAGGCGGGCTTTCTGCGCCAGATCGGGAATTGCTGGAACACTGGCACGTTGTCCACAGGTGCACAGAACACAATTATTGATATGGTTTTTGACATGACGCCCGATGGACACCCTGTTGCCGCATCAGTGCGACTTGATAAATTTTTTGGTGGCAATGCTGGCGACGCTGATGCTGCCCTGCAAGCGGCGCGGCGTGCATTGCTGCGGTGTTCCGGTGACACCGGATATGATTTGCCGCGTGATCAATATGCGCAGTGGCAGCGCGTCATTTTGACGGTTGATCCCACAGCGATGCGCCAACGATGAAATATACCCAATTCCAGCCCCGATTTTTCGCAGTGATCCGCGCACAAAAAACTCCCCGTTGAAGTTACGGGCAATCCAGTGAGTATAGGCGACATGATGACCAGATTTTTGACCCTTTTCGCGGCGATTATGCTCGCCTTTGCCTCCATAACACCCGCATCTGCGCAGGAACCTCTCAGGTTGACCCTGCGCGACGGCGTGATTGAGGCCTTGCCGTTTGCATTGCCGACATTCCAAGCAGAGGTTGCTGGATCCGAGGGCATGGCCGCAGACATCAGCCGCGTCATTTCTGAAGATCTGAATGGCACAGGCCTGTTCCGCCAAATTCCTGCGTCAGCGTTTATTTCGACTCCCGCCAATTTTGGCGGTACGATCACATTTCCTGACTGGCGCGCCATCAATGCGCAAGCCTTGGTGACGGGTGCGGTGGCAGTGAACGGCAATCAGGTGACCGTCAAATTCCGCCTATATGACGTGTTCAGTGGTGCCGAAATGGGTGAGGGACTTCAGTTTGTGGGCACAACCGATGGCTGGCGTCGCATGGCCCACAAGGTGTCTGACGTCGTTTACAGCCGGATCACAGGGGAAGCTGGATATTTCGACAGCCGCGTTGTTTATGTGGCCGAAACCGGCCCCAAGGACGACCGCGCAAAGCGTCTGGCGATCATGGATTATGACGGCGCGAATGTTCAATACCTAACCGACAGCAGTGCGATTGTTCTGGCACCGCGGTTTTCGCCAAGTGGCGATCGGATCCTTTACACGAGCTATGAAAGCGGATTTCCTCGTATCAATATTTTGGATGTCGCCACTGTCGTGCGCCAGCAAATGCCTACCGCGGCTGGCGAAATGGCGTTCAGTCCACGCTTTAGCCGTGATGGGCGGCAGGTGATTTATTCACTTGCCAATGGCGGCAATACCGACATCTACCGCACTGATTTGACGACAAGTCAGAACATACGTTTGACCAACACGCCTGCGATTGAAACAGCACCGAGCTTCAGCCCCGATGGGTCCCAAATCGCATTTGAATCTGATCGCTCTGGCGCCCAGCAGCTATATATCATGTCCGCAAACGGCGGTGAGCCACAGCGAATTTCCTTTGGAAATGGCCGATATGGCACGCCCGTTTGGTCGCCGCGCGGTGATCTGATCGCGTTTACCAAGCAAGAATCAGGGCGATTCCACATTGGTGTTATGCGCACGGACGGCACCGAAGAACGCCTGCTGACGTCGTCGTTTTTGGATGAAGGCCCGACTTGGGCCCCCAATGGGCGGGTGATCATGTTTGCACGCGAAACCCAAGGGTCGGATGGCACAACGGGGCTGTATTCCGTGGACATCACAGGGCGCAACTTGCGCCGTGTGACCACACCGCAAGGCGGGTCTGATCCGTCTTGGGGGCCGCTGCAAAGGTGATGCAACAGTGATCACGGATTCGCGATTCTCAATCTCGTTCGGGCGTGCTAGGATGCGTCAACGAGCACACAAAAAAATAACGGAACATACCCATGAAACACTTTATAAAATTCGCCTTGCTTATCGGCGCTCTCACGTTGAGCGCCTGTACCAATGCTGAACGATTTAACAATTCCGACGCCGTTGATCTGAATGGCGCGAACGGGGCCAACACCATCAACCAATTCGCGCTTGATGGGGCCAACAACCCGTCCAGCCCGCAGTTTTTCAGCCAGACGATTGGCGATCGCGTGCTGTTTGAGGTCGACACATCGACGTTGACAGCCGTGGGGCGCAATACATTGGATGGTCAAGCTGGCTGGTTGTCGACGAACTCCGACTATCTGGCGGTGATCGAAGGCCACGCCGATGAACAAGGGACGCGTGAATATAACCTCGCACTGGGTGCACGTCGCGCCAATGCGGTGCGCGAATATCTGATTTCCAAGGGTTTGGCATCAAGCCGCATTCGTACAGTGTCCTACGGTAAAGAACGCCCACTTGCGGTTTGTTCCGAGGAATCGTGTTACGCGCAGAACCGTCGCGCAGTGACGATTATTTCTATTGGCCAAAATAGCTAATTCGATACAGCGATGCGCCACGTTCGGGGGAACAATATGTTAAGAACACTAGCCCTTATTGTCGCAATGGCCGCCCCAACCGGGGCGGCTTTTGCACAGGACCAGACGCTGGCAGATATCCGTACAGAACTAACCGGATTGTATGGTGACTTGAATGCGTTGCGCGGCGAATTGGTTGCGTCAGGTCAATCCGGGCAGGCGTTCGCAGGGGCGACGCCGCTGGATCGCTTGAACACGATCGAAGCCGAACTCACCCGCCTGACATCCAAAACCGAAGATCTGGAATTTCGCATCACCCGGATCATCCGCGACGGGACCAATCGCATTGGCGATCTGGAATTTCGGTTGTGCGAACTTGAGGCGGGCTGTGACATCGGCTCACTTGGTGCCACTCCGAGCCTTGGTGGTGTTGACGTAGAACCCACAGTTCCAGCGCTTGAAACGCCTTTGGCGGGCGGACCGTCGCTGGCGATTGGCGAACAAGAAGACTTTACGCGGGCGCAGGAGGCGCTCGCCTCCAGTGATTTTCGCGGCGCCGTTGACCTCCTTGCGACCTTCAATGAGACCTATCCGGGTAGCCCAATAGCCGCCGACGCACATCTGCTGCGGGGGCAGGCCTATGAACAAATGGGTGAAACTACAAACGCTGCGCGTGCCTATTTGGCCGCATTTACCGGCAATCCTGAGGGCCCGCTGGCGCCTGCCGCCCTGACCAAACTTGGTCAATCCCTTGCAGCTCTGGGCCAACAACAAGACGCCTGCGTCACTTTGGGCGAAGTCGGCACACGGTTTCCTGGCGCACCTGAGGCGGGTGAGGCACGCCAAGCGATGGTCAACTTGGGATGCGGCTAACGCTTCCGGATCGGTTTCGGGATCAGATCAAAGGGCTATTGGTTGATCCGTGGGACACGGGGCTTGTCGTTCTCGCGGTTTCCGGTGGCAGTGATTCTACGGCATTGATGCATCTTGCTGCGGGTTCGATGGATCGCAGGCGTTTGCATGTCGTTACGGTGGATCATGGGCTGCGTGACGTCGCCGATGAGATGGCTTTGGTCGCAGCACAGTCGACAGCCTTGGGTCTGGAACACAGCGTTTTGAATTGGCAGTGGGACGGTCAAGGCAATCTTCAGGCGGCAGCGCGGATCGGTCGTTGGGCGGCAATTGCGCAGTGGGCGGCCGACCAGCCTGAGGATGTGTGCTGCATGACAGGCCACACCCATGATGATCAGGCCGAGACTGTCTTGATGCGTTTGGCACGTGGGTCCGGTGTGGCAGGATTGGCTGGAATGCAATCGGTCGGTGCGACGCCGACGGGGTTGAGGATTTGCCGACCATTGCTCCAAGAAACCCGCACTGATTTACGGGCGTGGTTGTCAGAACACCACGTCACATGGTCCGACGATCCGTCCAATAATGACGCGCGGTTTGATCGCGTTAAAGCGCGCGGCATGCAGGACGCTCTGGGCGAACTTGGCCTCACATCCGATCGCCTCGTGCAGACGGCTGAGCACATGCAGGCGGCGCGTCGCGAAATGACGGACTACGCCGTGATGATCGCGCAAACCCATATTACACAAACCGCTGGTGACGTGGTGTTTCCGGCGACGTGGTCCAACCACGGTGATGTAGCGATCCGATTGTTTCGCCACGCTTTGCATTTTGTCGGCGGCAGCGCAGGCGGTGGGGATTACCCCCCAAGGTCGGACGCGACGCTTGCACTGTGGCAGGCCGCGCAAAACGGGCAGGGCGGCACATTGCACGGCTGTCTGGTCAATGTCGAAGACGACCACTGGCGGATTTCGCGCGAGGTGGCTGCGACGCCTGCGCCGGCCCCATGGGACAACCTGAATTGCGACCTTATGTGGGACAATCGCTGGCTGTTGTCGCAAGTTTCGGGCGCAGAAATGCAAGGTGATTTGATAGTTCGCGCGTTGGGTGACGCCATCAAAGATGTCCCGAACTGGCGCGATGTTGGTCTGCCGCGCAGGTCCCTCATGGCGAGTCCTGCGGTAGTTGAGGGTGAAACGTTGATTGCGGCGCCGATTGCGGGGCACCAGAACGGATTTGACGCGCGCATTGTCGCGGATTTCGCATCTTTCCTGCTTTGCCGTTGAACTCACACCCCAAGCCTCTATCTTAGAGGGGAGGAAACCAAACCAGTGGTTTGCGTTCTAGATGTTTTTCTAAAGGAGTGTCGCCTTGGGCAACGCACGCAATTTGGCCTTCTGGGTCGTGCTATTCGTTCTGG
>Ga0307488_10000293_pt1 | contig 40134 bp, 42 predicted proteins | sample SB02metaG_FD_202248 | JGI IMG/M metagenome (GOLD analysis project Ga0307488, IMG submission 202248) | Sea-ice brine microbial communities from Beaufort Sea near Barrow, Alaska, United States - SB 0.2 | ecosystem: Environmental > Aquatic > Marine > Coastal | place: USA: Alaska | collected... | reverse complement strand
CTGGCTAGCAGGCACGGGCCGCAGGACAAGGCAACTTGTTTCATCGTTTTTGCTCGTTCCATTTTTGCTGCCGCCATTTCTAATTGGCATCACGCTTCTACCCCTTCAGCCCAATACCTTCAATTCCATTACTGGAATACTTTGGATCATTGGAGCTCATGTTTTGATGAACGCCGGATTCATGGCAAGGGTTGTTTCGGCGAATCAAGTACCCGCCGACCAACTCGAGGCAGCGTCGCTTGATGGGGCGAGTGGACTTAGAAAGCGCTTTGCAATCGAACTTCCGCAGCAGCTTGCCGGGATGCTATCCGCGGGTTTGTTGGTCGCCCTCTACAGCGCAACTAGCTACGGGCTTGTGCTGACACTGGGCGCAGGCAAAGTCGACACCCTGGAAACCGAAATAGCAACTGCGGCGCTCAGAGATCTAGACCTGAACTTCGCACTCATCCTTGCGCTATTACAAACAGCACTGACTCTTTGCTTTTTCTATCTAGCAAGATCAATCGGTGCCGAGCCGGCTCCGTTATTCGGTGAGCAGGAAACAGCCTCGACCGGATCCAAACTGGGTGGGGTGTTGTCGGCGGTGTTGCTAGCCGCGATAGTAATTGTTTTTGCAGGGGTGTTTGTAAGAGCTATAACTTACGGTCCGGGTCTATTCGAGAATTTTGCAAACCTTGCCGGTCGAGGCAGCAGGGAGCTTTTGAATATTTCGGTTGCCGAGGCTGCGCTGAACAGTCTTCGAAACTTGATAGTTGCGGCATTGATTGCACTACCAGTTGCTTGGCTTGCCGCTGGAAGGAAGCGAACCAGTTACTTGGTTTTGCTGCCGATCGGTATTTCACCCGTCGTTTTTGGTTTGGTTTTTTTGATTCTGAGCGGTTACCTACCCTCTGCACTAAGTGGCACTTGGCTCCTGGTGCCCATTGTTCAAAGCCTGTTCCTAATTCCGCTTAGTTATCAGGTATTAAGACCGGCGAGGCAATCAGTCTCCATGGAGATTAGGGATGCTGCCCAACTGGACGGAGCCTTTGGTTGGCGGATGTTCTCTGAAGTCGAGGGGCCACTTGTTCGAAAGCCACTCAGTGTTGCTGCAGCTTTTGTTGCCCTGGGCTCGCTCGGTGAATTTGGGGCGGCGAGCTTTCTTGCCTACGGCTCACAGGCCACATTGCCGCTTGTGATGTTCAGATTGATTTCAAGGCCGGGACCAGAAAACTTAGGAATGGCGATGGCTGCGGCGAGCCTGTTTATCGTTGTGGCTCTGGCAGTCGTCTGGGTTATTTCACTTGAAGCACGTACTCGACGCCAAGAGCGTTGAGACGATTTGTGATTACTTCAATTGACTCTGGGTTTTGATCTACAACAACAAATTCTCTCTGTAATTCGAAGGCCGCTTGAGCGGTAGTTCCAGAGCCTGCAAAAAAGTCAAGCACTCGGTCACCCGGTCTTGAGCTGGCACTAATTATTCGTCTAAGAATGCCGAGGGGCTTTTGGGTTGGGTATCCAGTTTTCTCTTTTCCCGTTGGCGAAACTATTGTGTGCCACCAGACATCGGTGGGGAGCTTGCCGCGAGCAACCTTCTCCGGAGTTACTAGACCGGGTGCCATGTATGGCTCACGGTCGACGGTAGCGCTATCAAAAAAGTACTTAGCTGGGTTTTTCACGTAAACCAAGATGGTGTCGTGTTTTGCTGGCCAGCGACTTTTTGACTTTCCGCCGTAGTCGTAGGCCCAGATTATTTCATTTAGAAAACACTCTCTGCCAAACAGTGCATCCATCAAAACTTTTGCGTAGTGGGCCTCTCGATAATCGAGATGCAGATAGATCGTCCCGGTTTCATGGAGTAGCCGATAAGCCTCGATGAGTCTGGGTTCTAGAAAGGCCCAATAGTCGGCGAAGTCATCATCGTAAGACAAAACCGATTTGACTACCTGCTCGTATCTCTTGCCCTGAAACCCTAGGTTCCCCGTCTCACTCGAAACAGAGCTCCGGTTTGTTCTTACCTGAGAGCGCCCAGTGTTGAAGGGCGGGTCGATGTAAATAAGCTGAAAAGACTCGTCGTGCATAGATTTAAGTGCGGCGAGGTTCTCCCCGTTGATAACCTCGTTAGTAGCCATAAGAAGAAAGATTAACATCATGAGCACACAGGTAGTGCACGATAGCGATAACCACCGCTTTGAAATTTTCTTGGATTCTTCTCGCGTCGGGCTGATGGACTACGTAATCAATGACGACGAGCTTCACTTGGTCCACACCGAAGTGAACCTCGAGCATCAAGGCAAAAACCTAGCGGCGATTCTGGTTCGCGAATCTCTTCAGGAAATTAGAGACGGCGGAGACAAAAAAGTTGTTCCGGTCTGCTCCTACGTGGTCAGATACATGGAAAAACATCCTGAGACCCACGACCTACTAAAGGGAAGCATCGAGGAAGCTGTTGCTTCTTGCAGGTGGCCGGGAGCCAACTAGTCCCAAGTGCTGGGGGCTGGTTCTTTTCCCTTTGGTAAAGCGGTGTCTTTTGCCCATCTGGTAATCCACTTTGGTAACTCGGGTCGTTCTCCGGGCCAGCCGCCGGAGCCATCCATGACTTCCTGCGGGGTGAGAGTGCCCCAAGCACGCTTCAGGAACCTTCCACGCATAATCGCCTTGGCATAAATCTCGCCATTTCTAACAAATCGCTGCTCGATGTAGACCGCGATGTCGTCCCAGCCCACCACCTTGGTCTCCAGGTCAAATTTCTGCCAGGGCTCAAGGGACTTGCGATAACTGATTGTTGAGTTGACAACTATCGGGTACCAGCCTTTTTTGTTCCAAATTTGCCAGATACCTGTTCTTAGGCCCTGGTCGTATCGACCAAGGTCCATAAGCGTCAAAAATACGCCGTTGTTCATGTGGTTGTAGACGTCTAAGTCGCTTGGCATCACGCGGAGGGTCACCGATGAAACTTGGTCGATGGTCACCTTTGATCTGCGGCGCCAAGTCAGCTTGATGAAAAGGATTCGAAACCAGAGCTTCACCAGATAACCACGCGGTCTTCTGGTGCAAGCCACATTGGGTCTGTTTCAGTGGTCTGGAATGTCTCATGGAAGATGTCCAAGTTTTTCACAACCTGGTTGCACCTGAATTCGGCCGGGGAGTGTGGGTCGGTGGCCAGACGCTGAATAGCAATTTCATCCCGGCTGATACCGCGCCAGCACTGAGCCCAAGAGAACAAGAACCTCTCGGCAGCAGTCACTCCGTCTATGGTCGGTGGCTCCTTGCCGTCAAGTGAGATCAGGTAAGCCTTCCAGGCAATACCGAGACCTCCAAGGTCACCGATGTTCTCACCGATGGTGAGCTCGCCGTTTACCTTGTTGCTGTCATCAAGCTGAATCGGACTCAGCTCGTTGTATTGATCGATAAGAGATTTTGTTCGCTGCTCAAAAGCCTTTAGGTCCGTATCGGTCCACCAGGACACCAACTTGCCGTCTCCGTCGTACTTCGCACCTTGGTCATCAAAGCCGTGCCCGATTTCGTGACCGATTACGGCCCCGATTCCGCCGAAGTTCATGGCGTCATCGGTCTCTTCAGAGAAAAATGGTGGCTGCAAAATTGCCGCCGGAAAGACGATTTCATTCAGACCAGGGTTGTAATAAGCGTTCACGGTCTGAGGTGTCATGTGCCACTCGTCGCGATCGATTGATGATCCGATTTTCTTCACCTGAAAATCAAACTCCCACGCGGAAACATTTTGGATGTTTTGCAAGAGGTCTTCACGCGAGATAACGATGCTCGAGTAGTCGTGCCACTTGACCGGGTAGCCAATCTTTGGAGTGAACTTCGACAGCTTCTCTTGAGCCCTTCCCTTGGTGGCTTCAGTCATCCACTCGAGCTTGTCGATACTTTGGCGATAGGCCTCAATGAGGTGAGCCACCAGGGTGTCCATTTGAGACTTGGAGCTTGCTGGAAAGTGCTTGTCGACATAAATCTGACCGACAGCTTCGCCAAGGCTTCCTTCAACCAAGCTAACGGCGCGCTTCCATCGTGAACGATTGACCGGCTGGCCAGTCAACTTCGTCCCATAGAAACTGAACCGCTCAGCTACAAAATCGCCGGAAAGATAAGGCGCGTGAGCTCTGATGTAAACCCAGCTCAGCCATGCCTTTAGAGCGTCTAGGTTTTCAGCTGTCAACACGTCAACGAGCCCCTCGAAGAAGGAAGGCATCATAACTACATTCCATTCCAGGAATGAATCGGTCAGACCTAGGCCCGAAAGGTATTCGTCCCAGAGAATGCTCGGTGCGAGAGTTTTTAGTTCTGCAAAGGTTTTGAGGTTGTAGGTCTTTTCAGCGTCTCTTGATTCGACCCTGCTCCAGTGCTTGGAGGCAATTTTGGTTTCGAGCTTCAAGATTTGCTCCGATTTGGATTCAGCCTCTGCCGCACTCAAGCCAGCCAAAACCAACATGCGGGAAATGTGCTTTGGATATTCTTCGCGAACATCCTTGTACTTCTCGTCGGTGTAGTAATCCTTATCCGGCAGGCCTAGGCCGCCGTTGTAAAAATGAACCAGGTACCGCTCTGGGTTACCGGCGTCATTATCGATGTAACTGCCCCATAGCCCGCCCACGCCCATGCGCTCGAGGTGGCCCATCAGACTGTGCAGCTCCTTGAGGTCAGAAACCGCTGCGATTTTAGATAGCCCCTCAGCAAGTGGAGTAGCTCCAAGTTTCTCAGCTCGATCTTCGTCCAGGAACGATGCGTAGAGATCTCCAATTTGTTGGCTAACACCTGGCAGTGGGTTGTTGGATGCCTCTTCCAGGATTTCCTTGACGGCGAGTTCCGAATCATCGGCCAGCATATGGAAGCTTCCGAATACTGCTTTGTCCTCGGGTATCTCCGTCGAATCCAACCAGCTTCCATTCACGTGGCGGAACAGGTCCTGGGTCGGTTTGGTGGTTTGACTTAGTTCGGCTTTATCTAGCCCCGGTTTCATTGACATGATCCCTAGTCTAAGTCAGCGCGTTGTCACTAGGCTGACAGCTAATGCCTCTCAATAAGATCATTCTTTATTACGGGTTCGCACCGATTGCGGATCCGCACGCAGTCATGCTCTGGCAGCGGACCTTATGCGAGGCCCTCGGGCTAAAGGGCCGGATTCTTATCTCCCCCCACGGCATAAATGGGACTCTCGGTGGCAAGATGGAAAGTCTAAAAAAATACGCCCACGCCACAAAAGAGTTCAAGGGTTTCTCCAAAATTGACTTCAAGTGGTCTGCCGGCACGGGCAATGAATTTTCAAAACTCATGGTGAAAGTGCGAAAAGAGCTGGTGTCCTTCAATACCCCGGACGAAGTGCAAGTTGACATCACAGGCGTGGTCAATGGGGGTAAGCACCTAAAGCCCCAGCAGGTCAACGAACTAGTTGAAAAGCGCGGCGATGATGTTGTCTTTTTTGATGGCAGGAACGCCTTTGAGGCCGAAATTGGCAGATTCAAGAATGCGGTTGTTCCAGACATCCAGACCACTCACGATTTCGTTGCCGAAATCGAATCTGGTAAGTATGACCACCTTAAGGACAAGCCAATTGTCACCTACTGCACCGGTGGCATCAGATGTGAGATTTTGAGCGCGGTAATGCTAAATCGCGGATTCAAAGAGGTCTACCAAATCGAGGGCGGCATCGCGCGCTACGGACAAAAATACCGGGACGCAGGACTCTGGGAAGGCGCCCTCTACGTATTCGATAACCGCATGGCCGTTAGTTTTTCGGAAGACGCGTTGACCCTGGGCACTTGCGTGAACTGCCCGGAAAAGACTTCGCAGTTCCGCGATTGCGAAGGGCCAGGGTGCAAGGATTTAGTGTTGCTATGCGACGAGTGTTTCACCGACCCGAAGAACCTGAGGTGCGACGAAAGTCACGTCCGGGGAAGAAAAAAGCTTGAACATATAGGTTAAAGAAAAAACCCTCGGGTTCTTGCCCGAGGGTTTTCCTATTAGGAGGGTATGTAATCTATGAGAATCACATACCTAAAACAATAAAAGCCGAGCGTTGCCGACCAAGTAAAAGTCAGGGTTTCAACATCAAGCTCTCAGTACTTTCTCAGCTTCAAAAGTTGCCAAATTAGTCGGCAACATCTTCATGCTGCTGTCCATGGTTATGTGCTCCCTTGTGCATTCCCCTGCCAGGCTTTTTGCCCCGAGGTTCAAAGCTGGCGGCGTCATCGGCGTCGTAGCTGAGGCTGAGAGCTCCGGTTGCGCTTGCGGTTGCGACGCCAGACGCGTCGGTGGTTACAGTCACCAGAATCGGAGCCGATTCATCAGAAGGATAAAGAGCAAAAACCTTTACTCCTTCGATTGGACTTGCCTTGAAAACCAGATTGCCCGTGACGGCTCCAGCTGCAATGCCGGGGACGACCACATCGAGATTTGCGTCGAGTACTGGTTTTACGCCAATTACATGGCCGCCAGTTGTCGGCTTGGTCGTCGGGGCTGCAGTTGCGCCAGGCTCGAGTCGAAAGATCTCGTAGTTGGCGCCCTTTACAACTTCTCTTAGTTCTGTAACGTCTGCCGGGATGCCTGTGATGGTAGCTGACAGAGTCGCAGAGCTATGCTCTTTTTTCATTTGGCCTGCGTTGGGCCTGTCGCCGTGCATGTCGCGCTCAATCTTGGGTTCGGAGCCATTTGGCCCTTGCGAATCGTGAGCCAGAGATGGAAGCGCGAATGTCAGCACTCCAACTGCCAGGCTGGCGGTGGCTGCAATAGCGATTTTTGATTTTATTTTCATTTTCTTTCCCTTGTTTGTCGGACAAGCAACAAATTAGTAATCCAAATTGGGAAAGAAACTAAATTTCAGGTAGTTGAGACGTGTTTAGCAGTCCGCTGCCAGACAAGGCGTGTTTCTGGTAGTTGACTGAGGGCTAGAGGTAGCGCCAGCGGAAAAGCTCAATTTTGAATCGAACCGCAATAAGCCGCATGGCTACCATCAAAACTGCCGCGATGGCGACGTCGAGGTACTCAGGGGTATTCAGATAACCCAGAAGCACGACAATCCAGCCGCCGGCAAATGCGATTGCTGCGTAAGGCTGGTGGTCGTGAAATGCTCTGGGGACTTCATTAACTAGGACATCTCTCAGCACACCGCCAGCGACTGCAGTAATTACGCCCATCAGAACCGCAATCATCGGGCTCATGCCAGAAACCAGTGCGAGGTGAGTGCCGCCGGCTGCAAATATTCCAAGGCCAACAGCGTCGGGGATCACAATCGCCTTTTCGGTCAAGTCAATGTGGGTGGCTCTAAAGAAAAACGGCAGAGCCAAACCCACCAAAATAAGCGCCCAGACCCAGAACTCTTGCTCGACCCAAAAAAATGGCCTTCTGTCCAGCAGCACATCCCGAAGGGTCCCGCCGCCAAAAGCCGTGACCGCTCCGATCATCACAACGCCCACTAGGTCAAAATGCTTTCTAGCCGCCTCCATGATCCCGGACAGCGCAAACGCCAGCACTCCCAGTGCTTCCAGTGTGGTTAGAAATGTTTCTAGCAATTCGCTTCCCGATTTAGGTTCACAATAACCCTAATAAGGTGGCGCCCGGATTGGCAAAGATTGCCAGACGAAATAGCCACTCGGCGGTAGACTGACTTGACCTAAGAACCGCTCAGGGAAGCAGGTAACGTGGGCTTTCTAGACAAGGCCGAGGCGCGCATTGAGAACATGGTTGTCTCAATGTTTTCCAAGCTATCCAAAAAGCAGTTGCAGCCGATTGAAATCTCTCAGGCTGTAAAAAACGCTATGGATGTCGCAGCGACCGCTCCTGGTAAGGATCGGAAGCTAGTTCCTCATCGCTACCTGATCAAACTTAGCCCTCAAGACAAAGACAACCTCTCGGATCAGCTGCTTCGAGCCATAAGTTCGGAGATCGCGAACTATGCCGGGCAGAAGAGCTATCAGCTGACAGGTGCACTTGAACTGAAGGTTTTAGCTGACCAGAAGGTTGCTAAGGGGCGAATTCAAGTTGGTTCTGCGGCAGTGGGCAGTTTAGTGAGCTGGAAACCAATAATTTCCTACGGTAGCGAGCGCCGAGAGCTGGCTAATGGAACTACTACTTTTGGCAGGGACGATAGCGCCGACGTGGCGATAGACGATCGCGGCCTGAGCCGCATTCATTTCGAAATCGCTTTTAACGGTGACATTGCGGCAATCAGAGACTTGCAATCGACCAACGGAACATTCGTAGATGGTTCGAGGGTGAACGAGGTGGTTCTTAGATCTGGCAGCAAGATAAATGCCGGTAGGACAGAATTCGATTTTGAGTTATTGGCCCTGACGGGAGGGCCCAGTGAGTGAACTTGCCCTGTTTCTGATTCGTATTGGTTTTGTTGCGGTGCTCTGGGTCTTTATTCTGAGCCTGCTTTCTGTTATCCGCGCTGACCTGTATGGCCGGCGAGTTATAAATCGCATCGCTAAGCAGAACGCTCCCCTGCTAACCGCAGGTTCGGCTGCGAGCCTTGGCATAGACGATGGCGATAGTTTCAATCCAAGCGAAATCGCGGTGTTGACGGGCCGCACCGCCGGAACCAACATCCCGCTCGAGAACAAAAAGGAAGTGCTGATTGGCCGCGCTCCGAGTTCGGACATGGTGATCAGCGATGACTTTGCTTCCTCGATTCACGCAAAGCTTGTCCATGTTGGGGACGACTGGGTCTTACAGGACCTAAACTCCACCAACGGCACCAACTTAGACGGCAAGAAAATAACCACCCCAGTGACCATTAAGGCTGGGATGACGATTCGAATTGGCACCACGACCTTTGAGCTGAGGTCTTAGTCAGTTGGCGATCAAGACCATTAGCTATGCGGCCAGCGACATCGGCAAGCACCGCAGTTCGAACCAGGATTCCGGTTATTCCGGTTATCAGCTGTTCTTCGTGGCGGACGGCATGGGCGGTCACGCCGGAGGGGACATTGCATCGGCAATCACCTCGCAGCGAGTTGCACTAACCGACAGCAAGTACGACACGGTTGAAGAAGCCATTGAAACACTGAAAGCCGGTGTTCTGGAGGCCAACTCCATGCTGACCGGGACAGTGGTTGAGCACCCGGAACTTCAAGGAATGGGAACCACGTTTTCAGGGCTTTTGGTCCACCGAAGTCAGATAATTACCGCTCACATCGGCGACTCCCGTATCTATCGAGTTCGTGCCGGTGAGGTCACTCAAATAACCAAGGACCATTCGTTCGTTCAAAAGCTTGTAGATCTCGGCCGAATTACTGAAGCCGAAGCCCTTGTTCACCCGCGTCGATCGGTGCTAATGCGCGTGCTCGGCGATGTTCAAGGTGACCCTGAGCTAGACATTGCCCTGCACGACGCACTACCCGGTGACCGCTGGATGATCTGCAGCGACGGCCTAAGCGGCGTGGTCCCGGATGAAGTGATGGCCAAGATCCTGGCTTCAAACATTCCAACCGAAGAAGCCGCTGAACTTTTGGTGGGCGAAGCCCTTGAACATGGCGCACCAGACAACGTAACGGTGGTTATCACCGACGTTGTTCGCCCAACCGTTAAGGCAGACTTTGAGCCCGGCGCTCACTTCGTTGGTTCGGCGGATCATGAAGTGGTCATTGAAGAGCGCAAGGGTGGAAAGATTCTGCGCTTATTCAACCCATTGAGTTTGCTTGAGCTGCTGCAAAGCCCAGAAGACCCAGCTCAGTATGCACCTGAGTCCGAAGAGCTTCTCGAAAAGATTTTGGCCGAGACCAGACGAAAGCTGCGCTGGCGCGCGGTCAGAATAACTGCTCTTTGGCTGCTATTTGCTGGCGTAATGGTCGGTGTCATCTTCGGTGCTTACCAGTACACCCAGACCCGATACTTCGTCGATGTCTTTGATGGGCAGGTAACCGTCTTCCAGGGCATCAATGAGCAATTGGGGCCGCTGAATTTCTCTAGCCCATACCTGGTGTCGGATATAAATATCGAAGACCTCCCGCAGTTCCAGCAGACCCTGATTGAAAGATCCATCTCGGTTGAGTCGTTGGATGATGCCTTGCGCCTGATCGAACAGCTTCAGGACGGAATCAATGAGTAACGTCTCACTAACTCAAGCGATTCCAATGCTGCTGAAGGCGGTTCCGCGCTCCAGAAACTTTGAAGCAGTGTTGCTTTTCTGGGTTGCCGGTATTCACGCTTTCGCTTTGGCCCAAATTCAACTTGCAGTCAGTCAACGGATGTCGTGGGACATGCTCTACTACTGGGCACCGCCAACGATAAGCGCGTGGATACTGCACTACGTGCTCAGGAAATACGTCCTGAACGCCGATGGCCTACTGCTGCCCCTGGCCTTTTTGCTAAACGGACTCGGCATCGCAATGATTTACCGACTTGACCTAGCCGAGATAACTCGGGGTGGTCAGGACTTGTTTGCCGAACGCCAGGTTTGGTTGAGCTGTTTTGCAATGTTGATTGCCGCAATCGTGGTTCGGCTGGTTCGGAACCCACTGGTCCTGAGACGTTTTCCCTATTTGGCAGGGGCGGCGGCCGTGGTCTTACTGCTACTTCCAGCGGCACCGGTTATTGGCAGGACCCTCAATGGTGCGACATTGTGGATTGCCATTGGAGACCTGAGCTTCCAGCCAGGCGAAATAGCGAAAATTTTGTTGGCGATCTTCTTTGCGGGCTACTTAGTTTCCAGAAAGGGTCCGCTTTCTGAAATTGGGTCTCGAGTGTTGGGGATGAAGATCCCGAGCGCGAAGGACTTGGGTCCAATATTGTTGTTTTGGATCGCCTCAATAGCGGTGCTTGTAATTCAGCGCGATCTTGGAACTTCGATTCTGTATTTTGGTTTGTTTTTGGTCATGATCTACACCGCCACCGGTAGGGGCTTCTACGTTGGAATTGGATTGGTCATGATGGTTACCGGAGCCCTAGTGGCTTCAAGACTCTTTGGCTATGTCGGTGCTCGCTTCGATTCTTGGTTGGCCCCGTTTGCGACCGAAAACTACACCGCTCAAGGTGGTAGCTACCAGCTAGTGCAGGGTCTGTTTGGCATGGCTCACGGCGATGTGATTGGCGCGGGACTTGGTTCCGGTTTCCCGCAGTTGATCCCACTTGCCGAAAGCGACTTTATATTCGCAGCGCTTGGAGAAGAGCTTGGTCTGGCTGGAATTTTCGCGATTTTGGCTATCTATCTGCTGATTGTTTACCGAGGTCTGCGAATTGCAAACACTCATCAAGATGATTTTTCAAAGCTGCTTGCTTTGGGTCTCTCATTTGTGCTTGGACTTCAGGTGTTTATTGTTGCCGGAGGCGTAATGGGGCTGTTGCCCCTGACGGGCCTAACAACGCCATTCTTAGCTGCCGGTGGCAGTGCTCTGCTGGCCAACTGGTCAATTATTGCGCTCCTGATGGTGCTGTCTGATTCATCACTTAGGCGGGTGAAGGGGTGAATAGGCAGGTTAGAAGAGTTGGCCTTGCGCTGACCGTGATGTTCATTGCTTTGTTCGCAATCGCCTCCTCCATACAGGTTGTTAGAACCGAATCGCTTTATCAGGATTCGAGAAACGTTCGCGCATCTTACGAAACCTATAAAACTCAGCGCGGTTCGATATTGGTTGGTGAAACTGAGGTTGTTACCAGCGTTGCCGTCAATGACCAGTACCGGTTCCTAAGAAGCTATGACTCTGTTCTTTATAGCGCTGTTGCCGGATACTTCAGCATTTTCACCGGTTCCTCTGGAATTGAGCGATCAATGAATTCTTTGCTCGCTGGCCAAAGCTCTGCACAGTTTTTTGAACAAATCAATGCACTTCTTGATGGCACGCCAGTAACCGGTGCTGCAATCGAACTAAGCCTAGATCCGGCTGTGCAGCGAGCTGCCTGGGATGCCCTTGGTGGGCGGAAGGGTGCCGTAGTTGCCCTGGACCCGACAACCGGCCGCATTCTCGCGATGGTCTCGAAGCCAACCTTTGATGCCAACCTCATGGCTGGTCACGAGTACGACCCGGTGAACCAGGCCTACCGCGACTACCTGGATGATCCAGACAAGCCACTTGTGAACCGGGCAATCGGTGGGGACCTATACCCCCCGGGTTCAGTGTTCAAACTTGTTGTTGCGGCAGCCGCTCTTGAATCAGGGCGCTACAGCACGACCACAACCTTCGAGAACCTGGATCGTTACCGACTCCCCGGGACCTCGACGATCATACAAAACTCTTCCAACAACACCTGCGGGGAGGGGGCGCTGGTCACCCTAGAACAGGCGCTGATTAGATCTTGCAACATTCCATTCGCGATGTTGGCGGTCGACCTTGGTCAGGATCGAATCCGAGCCATGGCAGAGCTCATGGGCTTTGGGGATCAAATTGCGATTCCCCTTTCAGTAACGCCGAGCGTTTATCCAATCGGCCTGGAGCTATCTCAGCTCGCCCTGACCGGTTTTGGACAGTTTGACGTTCGAGTTTCGCCGCTGCAGATGGCCATGACCACCGCTGCAATAGCGAATCAGGGCGTGATCATGAAACCACAGCTGGTTGATCAGGTCGTCGCAAGCAACCTAAACGTCCTCAGCAAACCCGAGCCCGCAATTTTTTCCTCTCCAATGTCTAGAGAAACTGCCGGACTGCTGACCCGCATGATGGTTGACTCAGTGGGCTACGGAGCAGCAACCAATGCTGCGATTCCACAGGTTGCCGTTGCCGGGAAAACCGGCACTGCCGAAAACGGACCCGATGACCCATTTACTCTCTGGTTCACCGGATTCGCACCGGCCGAATCTCCTCGAGTAGTTGTCACGGTAGTGGTTGAAGACGGCGGTGGCATTGGGCAAAACGGAACCGGTAACCAAATTGCAGCACCCATCGCTAAGGCAGTCATGAAGGCGGCGTTGAACCGATGAAGCCCGCAGTGGGACAACTTTATGGAGAACGATACCGACTCCAACTGCGCATTGCCATTGGTGGCATGGGTGAGGTTTGGCAAGCCGAGGACGAGCTGATTTTGCGCCAAGTCGCAATCAAAATCCTCAAGGAAGAGTATCTTTCGGACCCGGCGTTTTTGGAAAGATTTAGAACCGAGGCGCGCTCGGCAGCCCTTGTAGAGCACGTAGGAATTGCCAACATCTACGACTACGGCGAGGACACTGGTTCCGCATTTCTTGTCATGGAGTTGGTTCCGGGTGAGTCAATGTCCCGGTTGCTCGAGCGAGACAAGCGACTGCCTGAGGCCCAAGTTCTAGATATTGTGGCTCAAACTTCCAGGGCACTGGCTGCTGCTCACGCCCGAGGCTTGGTTCACAGGGACATAAAACCAGGAAACCTACTAATCACCCCGGATGGCAAAGTCAAAATCACTGACTTTGGTATCGCACGAGTGGGAGACCAGGTTCCGCTTACCAAAACCGGGCAGGTTATGGGAACCGTTCAGTACCTGGCGCCTGAGCAGGCAACCGGGAAAACCTCAACCGGTGCGACGGACCTGTATTCACTTGGGGTTGTTGCCTACGAAGCACTCGCGGGTAGACGCCCTTTCCGTGGTGAGAATCAAATGGCAATCGCGATGGCACACATAAACGAGATGCCGCCCGCCCTTCCAGACTCGATTGACCCAAGAGTTCAAAACCTGGTTCTTAGCTGCCTGGCCAAAAAACCCAACCAGCGTCCAGAGTCAGGAACCTCGCTCGCAATTAGGGCGGAGGCTCTCCTTAGGGAAAAACGTAAAGGTGTCCCGATTGCCTCCGAAGACCCAACCAATGACCCTGTGACCGAGTTGATATCAACGGACACCGCTCCATTACCAAGGGCGCCTATTGTCTGGCCCTGGCTTGCGACCCTTGGGCTATTAGGGCTCACTACGATCGTCGTGATTGTTGCGATTCTTTCGGAGCCAAACGCTTCCGACATATCCCCAGTTACCACCCCGAATTCGACGCCCAACAGCACTCAAACAGTGGAGGAGGCCCCAGAGCCAGAAACCTACCTGGTCTTGGTATCCGATGTGGTGGGTAAAAACTTGAGCGAGGTGACCGCCTGGTTGACCGAGCGTGGTTTCGTTGTGAACGCCATACCCGGTGAACTCATTCCTGGCAGCTCACCCGAGGTTCGAGTAGTTTACGCAGCGTCTCCGACTGGAAACATAACAGTAGGCACCACCGTGAACGTTACCTATTACGTAGGCGATTATGAGGACATTCCGATTGAGATTCCGGAGGATGAGGCTACTTCTGAACCCGCTCCGGAAGCGACAGATCCCGCGGATGGTGAGCCGGCACCATCGGAGACTCCTGTGGCCGACGTGCCGGCGATAGTGCCGGGAGACTCCTCTGGAGATGTAGTCACAGTAGATCCGGGATCAACAGGGTAATAAGACTGTAACCGAGTCATGCGGGAAATAACCAAAACAAAAACTAGAATTCAATGGGTGGAAAAGAGCAGGTTTGAGTAAGAGCGAAAGACTGATTGCCGGTCGATACCGACTGGGTGAGCTTGTCGGTCGCGGTGGAATGGCCGAAGTATTCGAAGGCTACGACACCAGACTTGGTCGCACCGTCGCGATCAAGCTTCTAAAGTCAGACCTCGCAAACGACGCCAACTTCGAAGCAAGCTTTCGTCAAGAGGCTCAAGCCAGCGCCCGCATGGCCCATCCAACGATTGTTCGGGTCTACGACGCCGGCGAAGAAGAAACCACCGATACAAACGGTCAGATCATAAAAACTCCGTTCATAATCATGGAGCTAGTACGCGGTAAGTTGCTTCGCGAAGTGGTTGCTGAAAAAAACGTTGCCATTGAGCGAACCGTTGGATATATCTCCGGAATCCTCACCGCTCTCGAGGTTTCCCACCGAGCCGGTGTGGTTCACCGAGACATAAAGCCAGCGAACGTGATGATCGGTGAAGGCGATTCGATCAAAGTTATGGACTTTGGCATTGCCAGGGCGGTAAATGATAACTCTGCCACCCAAGTTGCGACCTCCGGCATAGTTGGAACGGCTCAGTACTTCTCTCCCGAGCAAGCCCGAGGAGACGCTGTCGATGCCAGAACAGATCTGTATTCAACCGGGGTAATTCTCTACGAGTTGCTCGCTGGAAGGCCGCCATTTAAAGGCGAAAGCGCCGTTTCAGTGGCATATCAACACGTTTCCGAACTTGCTACTCCACCTTCGGCCTTCAACTCAGATGTTTCACCGGAGTTGGATGCGGTAGTGCTTCGGTCAATGACCAAAGATCGCGACGAGCGCTTCCAGACCGCTGACGAATTCCGAGAGCACCTGCTTGCGGCCCAGGCCGGGACAGCTCTGCCGATGACAAAAATGGCTCCTCTATCCAAAATGACTCCGGTGGCCCTAGATGCCACCGAAGCAATTTCGACGACCGGAGGCGATGAGTTTCCGACCTCCTTACTTGAGGGCTTTGAAACGGCTCCAAGTAGGCAAATAACTACGACCAATACCAAAGTGGGGGCGGGTGTTCTATGGGGCCTGGGAACCGGAGTCGTCGTGATTTTGGTTGGCTTGTTGTTCTGGGTCATGAACCTAGGTTCGGCTGGACCAGGAACAGCTCCGTCAAGTGGCGTCGAGGTGGCGAACGTTCAAGGATCTTTATATGAGGACGCCTACAGCACACTGAATTCGCAGGATCTTGTGGTGCTTCGGGTTTACGAGAAAAGCGAGCTCGTGCCAGAGGGCATCGTCATAAGACAAGTTCCAGAAGCCGGAACCATGGTTCTTTCAAGCACCGCCGTCACGCTTTATGTCTCCAGCGGTGCAACCGAAGTTACCGTTCCGAACTTGGTTGGTAAAAACGAAACGGATGCTGTGGCCCTGATTGAGGGGCAAGGTTTGACAGTCGGAAGCATCACGGTTGTCGGATCCCCTGTGGTGCCGGATGGCACCGTAATAGCATCTGATCCGGTAACTAACTCAAAGCTGCCCCTTGGCTCAGTGGTAAACATTATTTTGTCCGACGGCACGGTTCAGATCCCAGACATCAGGAACCTTGAGGTGCTGGAAGCTAGAAGCATTCTGACCGGCCCATCAATTGGTTACACGGTTTCAGTCGAAGTTCTCGATTCCCAAACCTGTAATGGCACACCGGGAACAATAGTTCTGCAGCAATCAGTGCTGCCCGGCGAAGCGCCTCAGCTACAGAACATAATCTTGTACGTCGAGTGTGTAGGTGGCCAAACCCCAACTCCAACCCCCACCCCGACCCCTTCGCCGTCAGAAAGTGGCGGCGGGTTAAATCTTTTCGATCCTGGGGCTTAGGGTTTTAGATTTTTCTAGAGCACCTTGGACCCCGAGGGTTTCAAGCCAGTTAGCTATCATCTGGTAGCCACCCTCGGTCATGACTGATTCCGGGTGGAACTGCACACCGTAGATGGGCTTGGTCCTGTGCTGAAGGCTCATTATGATTCCGCTATCAGTTTGGCCAGTGACCAGAAGTTGCTCCGGGACGCTTTCCGGGACAACAGCCAGTGAGTGATATCTGGTTGCCATAAAACCTTGCGGCAGGCCGTTGAGAATCAAGCTGTCCTGGTGGTTCACTCTGGAAGTTTTGCCGTGCATGAGCTCCGGCGCACTTTCGACCCTGCCCCCCATTGCCTCTGCTATTGCCTGATGCCCCAGGCAGACTCCGAAAACTGGGTAATCAGTATCCAGGGCATATTTCACCGTCGGTATCGATAATCCGGCCCTCGCTGGAGTCCCTGGACCCGGGGAGATCAGAACCGCATCAAACTTTTGCAAGAGTGCTGGGAGCTCGGCTTCGGTGATTGCGTCATTACGCATAACGGTGGTTTCGGCACCCAATTGCTGCAAATAGCCGTTCAAAGTGTAGACAAAGCTGTCGTAATTATCTAAAACGAGGATTTTAACCATTGTGTTAATAGCCTAATCGGATGGCGGGTCTTTAGGTTCAGGCGTTAAGATACTAAGCATGTCTGATTCAAAGAGAAGTAAGAAAAACGAGACCAAGCCACTAACTCCAAAGGTTATCGGCGAAGAAGAGCAGGACAACCCGACCTGGTACAAGGTGGTCATGTTTGGCTTTATGCTCTTCGGCCTAGCCTGGATACTCATTTTCTACATCTCAAGCGCCCGATACCCGCTCGGTGCAGCGACGCCCATTGATCTTTCCAACTGGAACATCCTGGTTGGCTTCGGCATCGCCATGATCGGCTTTGCAATGACAACTAAGTGGAAATAACTACATCCAGCTAGAGATTTTTAGCATCGTTAGTCCGTAGAGGACTCCCCAAACCAGAAACACCCCAAAGATTTGTTGCACTCGTTTTTCGCTCTGCCTGGTCTGCGAATAGATTCCTGCAATTGCCAAGCCAGTTACCAGGCCACCTAGGTGGCCCTCCCAGGAAATTCCAGAGACAAAGAAGCCTAGGCCAAAATTTATCGCTATCAAGGTAAAGATTTGAGTTGAATTGCCCCCGGTGGAGCGGACAACAATGAAATAAGCTCCCATAAGACCAAACAGTGCTCCCGATGCCCCCACAACCGGTACCTGGGGGTCTGACAGCCACATGACGGCTACTGAGCCGCCAATAATTGCGGTTAGATACATCACCAAGAATCGAACCGGACCCAGCAGTGGCTCGAGAATGCGACCGAAGATCCAAATGGCGTAGGAGTTCAAGAGAATATGAAACGGTCCAGTCCAGTCGTGGACAAAGCCGGCCGTGAGCATTCGCCAAGGTTCAAAAGGTGCAAATAGTGGAGCAAAAAACATCTGGTTCGTAAAAAGATAGCCAACCGGGCTTATTTGTCCCAGCCAAATAACTACGTTAAGCAGCAACAGGCCCGAAGTTACCGGAACCTGTTGGAAGCTTTGAAGTCTTAAACGAGCCACTTAGGCTTTTTCGATTGTGATGCTCTCAATAATTACATCGTCTACCGGCTTGTCGTTTGCGCCTGTTGCAACCTGAGCAATTTGGTCAACCACCTTGCGGCTAACCTCATCTGCGACTTCGCCAAAGATGGTGTGGCGACCCTGCAACCAAGTGGTTGGGGCGATGGTGATGAAAAACTGCGATCCGTTGGTTCCAGGACCAGCGTTAGCCATCGCGAACATGTATGGCTCGTTGAAAGTTAGCTCCGAGTGGATTTCGTCACCGAACTGGTAGCCGGGGCCACCCATTCCGGTTCCAGTTGGGTCTCCACCCTGGATCATAAAATCAGGGATGATGCGGTGGAAGATTACCCCGCTGTATAAAGGTGTGTTTGTCTGTGTCGAGTTGGTCTTAGGGTCTCGCCATTCGATGGCGCCAGTTGCTAGGCCCTCGAAGTTCTCGACAGTCTTTGGGGCGTGCAAACCAAATAGGTTTACCTTAATCGCGCCATGGTTGGTATGAAGGGTTGCTACTGAAGTAGGTGAGGTCATCCCTACATTCTGCCATGAGTTCTAGACTCGTGCCTATCTGAAAAATCTAATAGTCAACATGACCAACCAAAAGACGGAGTGAAATGACTGCAGCAATTACATTCACCGGCCTCGTGAAGACCTACGGCAAACAACAAGCGGTATCCGATCTCAGCATCGAAGTTCAAAAGGGTCGCATTACCGGATTTTTAGGGCCAAACGGTGCCGGTAAATCTACGACCCTAAGGTGCCTTGTTGGCCTAGCTAAGCCCACAAGCGGCTCGGCTACCATTCTTGGCGCCGGCTACCGGGACCTCCGCGATCCAATCAGACAGGTTGGCTGCGTGCTGGATTCTCAAGGTTTTCACAAGGCTCTCACTGGAAAACAGAACCTAAAGGTCATGGCCGCCGCCGGTGGCATTCCAGACTCAAGAGTCGATGAGGTCTTAGCACTGGTTGAACTAACCGAGGCCGCCAACAAGCGAACCAAGAACTACTCGCTGGGCATGAAGCAGCGCCTGGCACTCGCGGGAGCCATCCTGGGAGACCCAGAGGTTCTTATTTTGGACGAGCCGGCGAACGGACTGGATCCGCTTGGAATTGCTTGGCTCAGAAAGTTTCTACGATCACTAGCCGGTTCCGGAAGAACAATCTTGGTCTCTTCGCACCAGCTAGCTGAGATGCAAAACACGGTTGATGACGTCATCATCATGCACAAGGGCAAACTAATCACCTCCGGGAGCATGAGGGAAATCATCAAGGACGGAACCCTCGAAGAGGCGTTCCTGAAGCTGACCGAAGGAGTGAACTAATGTCGCTTATCAAATCTGAAGTGCGCAAAGTTTTATATGTAAGGGCCAACTGGGGCATCTTGCTCGCGTCAGTGGTCATTTCCATAATTTCGGTTGTTATAACTCCGTTTATTTTTGAAGCCGGAAATGTCGGCGGCGGCCTAACCCTTGATTCACCTCAAGCAATTGATGCAGTTTATGCAAATGCGATCTCGGGATATATCTTCGTGATCATCCTGGGAATCATGCTGATGGCCGGGGAATATCGTCACGGCACAGCCGTTGCAACCTTCCTTGCCCGTCCAAAGCGTGAGGTCGTCTTGGCGGCCAAGCTGGGTATCGCCGCGATTGTCGGCGCCGTGTTCATGCTCATCTCGGTCTGGGCCTCTATTTTCGCGGGCATCATCGTCCTGGCGACCTTCGATAACGCCGCCGCTCCCTCGAGCAGCACCTTTCTGAACCTGACCATCGCTGGCCTTGTTTCTGGGGCGATCCTGGCAGTCATCGGAGTTGCCATCGGGGCTTTACTTAAGAGCCAGATGCTCGCAATCGTGTTCTCACTGGTTTACTTATTTGTCATCGATCCCCTGCTGCTAGTGCTCTGGGTGGACATTGCAAAGTACCTGCCAGGCGGGCTGATTACAGCAATGACGGCAGTCGACATAGATGCCCCGGAATTTGGGATTAACACCGCCAACTTCCTTGACCCTATTCAGGCGACATTGCTCCTACTCGGATACGGAGCGGTCTTTGCGCTCACCTCATTGGTAACAAGCATGAGGCGGGACGTCGAGTAGCAACAAGACATAAAAAACGCCGGCGTCCAGTTGGGAGCCGACGTTTTTTTGCGTTCAGGGTTTATAGGCCCCTTGGCTTCAAGTATTTCTGAGCAAGCGCGCTCAAAAAGTCAAACAACAGAGCCATGATCGCGACCATAACGGCGCCAATCAAAATAGCTGGTCCTCGATCTAGCTTTAGGCCGGAGTTGATTGTTTCACCAAGTCCACCACCACCAACCAAGAAAGCCAGTGCCGAGAATCCGACGTTGATTACAACGGCAGTTCTGATGCCGCCAAGAATTACTTCAACTGACAGCGGCAGCTCGATTTTCAGCAAAATTTGTCTCGCTGTTAGGCCCATGCCGCGTGCCGCGTCGATCACTGACTTGTCGACCTGCTCCAAACCGACAATTGTGTTTCTAAGAACCGGTAGCAACGAAAAAGTAGCCAGGGCAAGAATCACGGTGACGATTCCCGATCCCATAAACGAGAAGAAAATAACAATCAGTCCGTAGGCAGGTAGCGCCTGACCAAGGCCGAGGGTGCTAACCAGAAGATTCTTTAGTCGCGGATAGCCCTTTCGGGTAACCAGGATTCCCACCGGAACTGCAATTAGGACAACCAAGATCGAGGAGGTAAGTCCCAAAATCAGGGTTTCTCCGATTTGCCTTTGAACCTTGTCGGGCGACAATATCGCGATCGTAATTTTGTCCAGGTCTGAATACGTCCAAACAGCAAAACCCAAGATCGCAAGGGCAGCAGCAAAAACAGGCGAGATGATTAGATCAAGCCGCTCGCTCAAAGGCGATCGGGTCTTAGCTGCTGAGTTAGTTGTGCTCACGAATAACTCCTAGCTGTCGCTCATGATCAACTTGGCAAGGCTCTCGATTGTGGTGCAGCCAAGGTACTTGCCTTTTCGGTCCGTAACACAAGCCATTCCGACTGAGGACTGAAGCATGACTGTCAATGCATCCTGCAAGGTGTCCTCGGGCTGAAGGTCAACGGTTACTGGTCGGCCAGATTTCTCAATCGGCTGAGTAGTTCGGTTCAAAGCGCGCTCGTCGATCCATCTCAGTGGTCGACCTGAGCCGTCAAGCAGCAGGGCGACTTGATCCGGGGATTCCTGAAGAGTCTTTAGCGCTTCCTCACGCAAAACTGGCGAGGTAAGAGTTGGCACCTGGTGCAGGTCAATGTCGCTTACCTTCTTCAAGGTAAGTCCCTTCAAAATTGCGCCTGAGCCCAAGAAGCTCTCCACAAACTCATCAGCTGGGTGAGCCAAGATTGCCTCTGGTGTGTCCAGCTGGGCAATCTCAGAACCCTCGCGAAGAATCGCAATTCGGTTACCCATCTTGATTGCCTCGTCGATGTCGTGTGTAACAAAAACAATCGTCTTTTTAACTTCTTGCTGAAGTCTCAAGAACTCGTTCTGAAGTCGGTCTCGGGTGATTGGGTCGATTGCACCAAAAGGCTCATCCATCAAAAGCACATCGGGGTCCGCGGCTAGCGCCCTGGCAACACCGATTCTTTGAGCCTGGCCACCAGAAAGTTCCTTCGGGTAGCGATCCCGGTAAGTTTCTGGATCCATGGAAACAAGTTCCAACAGCTCATCGACTCGCGCACTTATTTTGTCCTTGCTCCAACCTAGAAGCTGTGGCACGGTTGCGATGTTCTCGGCAATGGTGCGGTGTGGGAATAGGCCGACCTGCTGAATTACGTAACCGATTTTCCTTCTCAGCTCAGACGGGTTTACTTCAGTTACATCCTCGCCATCAATAAACATGCGGCCCGAGGTTGGCTCTATTAGGCGGTTTATCAACCTAAGAGTTGTGCTCTTGCCGCAACCAGATGGTCCGACCAGCACAAGAACCTCGCCGCGCATGACCTCTAGAGTCAAATTGCGCACCGCTGGATCGCCTGTGCCGTAAGACTTGCTTACGTTTTCTAAACGAATTAATACTTCACTCATCGAATACCCTTCGAGATTGTGGCCGCTCGTAGGGCCTGGAGAACTACGTCAATAACTAGAGCTAGTACTAGACACAACAGCGTGCCCAGCCAGATGGACTCCAGAGAATTTGGTAGCGGCAGTCTTGCGAGGCCGCTCTTTATAAAGTCACCAAGTCCGCCACCGGCGACCAGAGTGGCGAGTGATGCAATTCCAACAGTCAACATCGATGAAACCCTTATGCCGGCCAATATCACGGGCCAAGCAAGAGGAAGTTCCACCTTGATTAGAACTTGAATGGGCGAAAGGCCCATTCCTTTTGCTGCGTCTAAGATTCCCGGGTCGATGCCGTCGAGCCCTGTAATCGTGTTACGCAAGATAGGCAACAGCGAGTAGAGGAACAGCGCAATGAAGGAAGGCGCGAAGCCAAGTCCGACCAGTGGAATGAAGATTACAAATAGTGCAAGGGCTGGGATGGTCAAGAAGACCGAGGCGATGGCTAAGGCCAGCTCCTTAGCTACAGTACTGCGCCTGGTTACGACGCCGGCGACGATGGCAAAAAAGCCAGCCGTCACCAGCACCGTAATCACGTACCAGGTGTGTTGCGCTAGACCTTCTAAAACTTGCTCTTGTCGAGAAAGCGCGAAGTCAATCAGTCTTAATAGAAAGTCCATAGGGTTCTTAGTCGATCAAGCCTTCAGAAACCAGGTATTCCCTGGCTACAACGCCTGAGTCCTGACCTTCAGCCGAGACATAGCCGTTTAGCTCTGCCATGCGGACGTTGGTCAACGGAGCAAGGATTGCATTGATGATTGCATCAAAAGCATCTGGTGCTTCGTTGTACTTGTCCTGGCCCATGGTTCCGGAAACGTTGTAAAGGATGTTGACGCCTGGATCTTCAACAAGAGTCAGACCTAGGGCTGGGATACGACCGTCGGTAGCGTAAACCTCACCGAAGTCACAGTTATTAGCTGATGTCTCGGTGTAGATAATTCCAGTGTCAAGAATCCGCTGCTGGCTGTCAGGCAAAGTGATCCCTGAGTGGTTCTCAGTCAAGATCAGTCCGTCTGGACGGGATGGGAATTCAGACTCCATGCAAACAACTGCATCTGGGTTTGCCTGTGTGTACTCCATCATGCTGGTCAATGTGAATGCCCCACCATTTGCCTCAGTTACTGCTGGGCTGGATGCGAATCCATAAGTGTTATTGAACGGTGAACGTCCAACCCAAACAATGCCGTTCTCGGAAAGGTCAAGAGCTGCAACCTCAGGAGTCAGTACATCTGGGTCGAAGCTTGGGTCTTCCTGTCCTAGGTGGACAGCCCATCCGGTTCCGTTGTACTCCATGTATATGTCTATGTCGCCAGACTCAAGTGCTGCACGGGCAACGCTAGTTCCACCAAGGTTTACCTTGTTGTCAACTGTTGCGCCGGCCTCTTCAAGAGCAGCAACTAGCATTTCGCCAAGAATCAGCTGCTCGTCGAAGTCTTTTGAGCCAACCGTAATGTCAATACCGGAAAGGTCATAAGCACCGATTATCGAAGTTGCAGCTTCGGTTCCGGCTGTGGTCTCTGTCTCTGTCTCTGTCTCGGCTGCTGCACAGCCTGCAAGCACTAGGGCCGCTGTGGCGCCAATTGCCAACATTGAGAATGTTTTGCTTTTAATCATAATTTCTCCTATGTAGGTTTCACACAAGGCTAGACAAGCCAATTGTCCTAGTCGAATAGTGTTGAGCATGCGTCAACTAGCATGTATATTAAGAGTATGAGAACCCACACATCGGGCTTAGCGAGGGACCTTGAAGTGCTTGAGGTTCTGTCTTTTGCCGAGGCTTTTACCTATGGGGGTCTAGGCGTCAACCGAGTCGCAGAGCTGACAGAGCGCGACAAGGGTCAGATTTCGAGGGTGCTAAAAACGCTCGCGTCAAGCGGTCTGGTTGATCGTGACGATAAGACTCTGCGTTATTCACTTGGTCCAAGGCTTTACTCGATGGCCATGCGCACAAAGGAAGCACACCTGGCGCTTCTGTCCGAACCGAGGCTGTTTGAGTTGGTTGCCCAGACCCAAGAAACTGCGCACCTGAACGTATTGCGCGGTGGACGCGTGCTAACCACTAAGACCGTCGTGGCTGCACAGGCTCTCCGACGTTCCGGCTGGGATGGCATCGTGAGTGCGGCCGGGAGCACTGCATCCGGCCGGGTTATGTTGGCGGGTCTCAGTGACGAGGAAATAAAGCTTTGGTGGATGGAGCACGCTGAGGATGACCCACTGCCAGCGCTCCAAACTTCCTTTACAAAGCCCCTTGAGCCAATCAACCGGAAAGTAAAGAGACAGCTGCCGGCTAAAAACCTCAAGGCGTTTCTAAAAATACTGCAGGGAGTTAGGGATCTTGGATACGCGATAAGCGATGGAGAGTTTCAGCCGGGAATCGTTGATGCGGCAGCTCCAGTCAGGGACTCAAGCAACATGATTGTCGCGGCGATAAGCACGGGTGTCCCGAAAGAGCGAATAGGAAATCAGTTTGACCCACTTGGTCAGTTGGTTTCTGGGGCAGCTCTTCGTTTTTCTACCGACCTTGGGGCACCAATTATCGGCCCCGCTTAGTAAAGTTCTACACATGAGCAACGTTGCTATCATCACGGGCGCAGGATCCGGTTTCGGCCTTGGGCTAGCCAAAAAGCTATTGAACGAGGACTGGATTGTCTACGGTGCAGACATTTCCCCCGGCGGTCTGGCTCTGCTGAAGTCAATTGGAGCGCTCCCTCTAAAAGTGAATGTCACAAGTGACAGTCAGGTTGCCGCCGGAGTTAAGAAGGTAATCAAGGAACAGGGTCGTATCGACGTCTTGGTTGCGAATGCCGGTTACGGCTCCTTTTCTTCTGTCGAAGAAACCACCAGCGAGCAGGTCCGAGCGATTTTCGATGTAAATGTGTTTGGGGTTGAGCGCTTTGTGAAAGCAGTGCTGCCGCAAATGCGGAAGCAGGGTTCTGGCCGAATTATCGCAACAACTTCCGTTGTTGCTCACGTTTCTCTTGTTGGACTTGGTTGGTATTCCGGAACCAAGCACGCAGTCAGAGCCATGACCAATGCTCTGCGTCAAGAGGTGCGTCACCTAGGGATTCGGGTATCAACGGTTGAACCAGGTACCTCTAAAACCGGTTTTGGCGCTCTGGCATTCGAAACATTAGACAAGTCAAGATCGATAAGCGACTACGACGGCGTAATGCGAGGGCTAAACAAGTGGCTCGGTGGTCTCTATCGAGTTTCGCCCGGACCAAAGACGGTTATAAATAAACTTCATCGCGCTGCAACAACCAAGAGGCCACGGGCCCACTACCCCGGGAGCTGGGACGTAGTTGCACTAAAGCTTGCCTTTTACCTATTGCCCAGAAAAACCTTGGATGCTCTGGTGCTATGGCTCGCCAAACACTGAATCAGGTCGGCTCCAAGATAGTCATTGGCGCCTTTTTGGTTTCCGGCGCCTTTCACTTGATTGCACCGTCCCAGTTCATGCCGCTGCTACCGGATTGGACGCCATACCCCTTGGTGTTGGTGTATTTATCCGGCATCGCTGAGCTGCTGGCCGCTGTCGGCCTGATTGCAAAATTGCGCTGGGCACCAATTTTCACAGGCCTCGTGCTTCTGGCAGTGTGGCCGGCGAACTGGTGGGTAGCAATCGAAGCTACCAACAATGCCGAGATAGCCACTGCAGTGATTGCCTGGTTGCGATTACCTCTTCAATTGCCACTGATTTATTGGGCGCTAAAGTCCCCTGTGAAAAAAAGATAGCTCTCTAAAAACCGGGCTTTTATGCAAATAACAAGCATTCGGAGCGAGCGACGGGAATCGAACCCGCACCACCAGCTTGGGAAGCTGGAGTTCTACCATTGAACTACGCTCGCGAGACTTTAGAGTCTAGCTCTTGGCCTGAGTCGGAAATTGCCGGCTAGACGGCTTCGCTTTCCAGTTCTACCTAGCGGCTCTAGTTCGGCAAACGGACCAGCACTTTTGGCCGCTAGCAACACCAGAAGCACCCAACCAGCCTCGATTAGCAGCCTAGATTCTGAAATCGACTGGGCAGCAATAACCAAGAAAATAAACAACGGGAAGAGATAAAGCGGGTTCGTGTGACGAACGGCCACCGTCCAAAGCCTCACGAACGTAACAGCCAAAAGCCAAACCAAAAGACAAAGGCCCACGACTCCCAGCTGCATGAATATGTCCAAATAAGCATTGTGGGCCTGATACATAGGGACCCCGTTCATGACAATTAGGCCCTCGTAAGGTGCCACTCCAGGAACCCAGTAACCGATCCAGCCCCAACCAAAGCCTGGTTTCTGCCAGATCAAGGTCAAAACCTCGGACCAGATTAGGAACCTGCCGGAAGCATCTGGACTCTTACCCAAGAGGTCAAAGACTGCCGAAAGGTTAATCACTATCGAAGCCACCGCCAATCCTGCGATGGCACCGGCGCTCCAGTAGATCTGGTGTCTAATCTGCCGAGATCTTCCTTCAGCGAGAATCGCGATGATTGCCGCAAACCCAATGATTACAACTGCGAGTGTCATGCTCGCACTTTGAGACAAGACCGCGAGCAAAACAGCTAGACCAAGAGAAATTACCGGAATCAGCCTTTTTCGGCTGGTCACAATCGCTTCCACTAGAAACAGAAACGCACCTAACACCGCGGTGAAGGCAAGTAGGTTTGCGTTTCCAACAATGCCCTGTATCCGGCCCCCGTCAAACAGGTTTCCTTGGCTCCAGTAGTAGGCAGCGTATGGCACAGTGTCGCCCTCAAAGTTAGGAAATAGGGGGATTACCGGCCCTGTGATGCCGGCGAATAGCTCGAAAACTAGAGAAGTTCCGAGAATGAAGCGAATTAGGTTTGAAAGAATATTTAGTAGCTGCCGCCAACTAAATTGACTGGCTAAAAACAGGGCAAATAACGTTGCGCTTATCTGCAATCCGGTCATCATAAAACTTGCGCCAAGATACGAGGACCAGGTCAGGCTCAACATCATCCACCCGAGTAGTAACACCAAGGCAGTCGGCATTATCCGAATCAATTCCACCGGCTTAGATACTGAGAGCGCATAGATGCTGGCCAGAGTGACCATTACTACCGCGACAGACCAGCCACCCCAACCAATCGAATAACGAACGGCGTCACCGGCTAGGGCTAAAAATAAGCCCGGGTAGGCCAGCCACACCCCAGCTCGGTACTTTTGAGAGTGGGAGCCGACGGGGATTCTGATCGGCTGAGTTATTGGAATCGAATTGGTAATTTAATGCTCACTTGGTGGCGGTTTTTTGTATCAGAGTGTCAAGAATACCGCCCTAAACTACAAAGCATGAAACTACCTGAGCCAATCATTGTCGACCCGCAGTCCGTGCCGAGCCTGAGCTGGGGAATCATTGGACCGGGCCGGATCGCCGAGACGTTTGTAGCGGCCACTCAAAAGCACACTTCGCAGCGGTTCATTGGGGTCGCCTCAAGAACTTCGGGCCGAGCCCAGGAGTTTGCGAGCAAATTCAATATCCCAAAGACCTTCGCCACCTACCAGGACCTTGTGGCTGATAAAGAGATCGATGCCGTTTACATATCGAGCCATATGTCCGATCACTTCGAGCACGCAATGCTCGCGATCAAAGCCGGAAAAAGCATTCTGGTTGAAAAGCCGATTACATACTTGCCTGAGGAGGCAGAGCAAATTTTCGCCGCAGCAAGACAGGCCAAGGTGCTCGCAATGGAGGCCATGTGGACAAGGTATCTACCCCAGTCCACTATCTTGAGGCAGCTTCTAGCATCTGGCGACCTTGGAAAGCCGGAACTGCTAACAGCCAGCTTTTGCGCGGACAACCGGGCTGTTGAAAGACTCTGGAAACCAGGTGGCGGCGGAATAGTGTTCGACATGGGTATCTACCCGATCGCCCTTGCTCAGGAAATGCTTGGGGAGCCAAGCTCCATCGTCGCTACCGGCAGAGTTAGGCCCGACGGCATGGATGAGGAAAGTTACAGCCTTTTGAATTACGAATCTGGTGCCAGGGCGTCACTGACCATGTCAGGCGTTGCGACCCTCCCTATGCTTGCAAGCTGCTCTTTTGAAAACGCAGTGATTTCTTTGGGTGAACCGTTCTTCGTGCCATCAAGCATCAGCCTAAAAACCAAGGACTTTTATCCAGAACAGACCAACTGGGTCGATGAGTCAGGAATTGCCGGCCACGAGGGCCTCAGCTATCAGGCAACCTGGTTTGCTAAGTACCTGTCCGAAGGCAAATTCGAATCCGATGTCCATACCCACGCTCAGACAGTAGACAACATCAGAACGGCCTTTGAGATAACCAAGCAGATCGGCGCGAAGCCCTTCTAGCCGCTAATCCCAACAATCATTGGGTCATGGAAGGTTCCGCCGAAAGCTCGCTCTGAGGCTCCAGTGCGATCAAGGTAAGGGGTAATTCCGCCAAGGTGGAATGGCCAAGCGGCACCCATGATCATGCCTAAGTCGATGTCCTGAGCCGACTGGACGACGCCCTCATCGAGCATCAGCTTCACTTCTTTGGCAAGACCTAGGTTTACGGATTCAAAGATTTCTTCGCTAGTGCGACCCTTACCTGCGCCATTGCCAACGATTTCCATTGCTTTTTTGTCGTAGCCCTTGATGTTTCCCTTTGCATCCCGGTCAATTAGCTTGCCGTATTCGGCCAGCTTGTGAAGGTTCGCACTCGCGTAAAACCTGTCGCTGCTAAAAGCATGCATCGAATCGAGCACGTGGGCCCCAACCTTTAGGCCCACTAGTTCTAGCAAGTCGAAAGGATTCATTGGAAGACCAAGTGGCGCAATTGCTTCTGAGACCTGCTCGAAAGAGGCGCCCTCATCAACAGCCCGCATTGCTTCTCCGAGCAAATACCCAAGCAGCCTGTTCACGACAAACCCTGCCGAGTCAGAGGTGATTACGGCAGTCTTTCTTAGGTTTTTAGCAACATTCATGGCAGTTGCAACGGCTTGGTCCGAAGATTTAGGTGCTCTGACTACCTCAACCAGCGGCATTACTGCGACCGGGTTGAAGAAATGAAAACCAACTACCCGCTCTGGGTGGGCCAGCTTGGAACCGATTTCAGCGACCGATAGTGAGGAGGTGTTGGTTGCCAAAATGCAGTTTTCGCTGACGTGTTTTTCCAGCTCTGCAAACACTTCTTGCTTAATCTTGAGTTCCTCAAACACCGCCTCGATCACCCAGTCGCAATCGCTAAAGGCCGCGTAATCCAAAGATCCAGAAAGATTGCCGGCGTAGCGATTTCGATCATCGCCCGAAAGCCTGCCTTTTTCGACCAACTTGTCTAGCTCTCCGATTATGTAGGACAGGCCTTTGTCGATTCGTTCCTGAGAGACATCGGTTATTACCACCGGTATTTCAAGTCTCCGCAAAAACAAAAGTGCGAACTGCGAAGCCATTAGACCGGCTCCAAGAACGCCAACCTTTGTTACCGGAACTGCCAAAGTCTTATCCGGAGCTCCCGAGGGCTTCTTCGCGTGCTTTTGAACCAGGTTAAAAGCGTAGATCGACGCGTGGAATTGGTCGGAGGCACTCAGGTCTTCAATGGCCTGGTCTTCCCTGGTGAAAGCATCTTTCTTGGTCCCAGATTTTGCCGCATCAATCAAGTCAAGCGCCACGTATGGCGACAGCGGAACGGAACCGAGTTTTTGCCGAACGGTTTTTCTAGCAATTGCAACAGCCGGCGACCAAATGGTCGCCTTTTCAACCTTGCCCGGCTCGTTCTTGCGCTTTACCTTCTTGCCGCCCAACACATCGTCGGCCCAATCCAGTGACTGCTCCAAAAACCTCGGTGAATCAAACATCACATCGGCAATGCCAAGCTCCAGGGCTTCGGCAGGCTTCAGCATCCGGTTTTGCTTTAGAGGATTTTCAATTATTACCTTCAGTGCATTTCTGATCCCAATTAGGTTAGGCAGCAAATATGCGCCTCCCCAACCCGGAATCAGCCCGAGGAAAACCTCGGGTAGTGCAATTGCCGGCGCAGCTTGATTCACGGTTCGATAATGCGCATTCAGGGCAACCTCGAGCCCGCCGCCAAGAGCAAGACCGTTGATGAACACGAAGCTCGGGACTCCTAAATCAGACAACTTATCCAGCGCCCAGTGACCCATTTCGCCTATTAGGCGCCCGGAGTGGCGGTCTTTTAGGCCTTGGACCTTGGTTAGATCAACCCCGGCGGCTAAGTAGTAAGGCTTTCCGGTAACTGCAACTGCATGAATCTCTTTGTTTGCGGCACGTTTTTTGAGCTCGTCAAGTTTTCCAGCAAACTCCAACAGCGTGTGTGGCCCGAGTGTATTCGGCCGGGTGTGGTCCTTGCCGTTATCCAGGGTTATGAGCGCAATCACACGACCTGAACGCAAAGTTACGTCAGAGACAAACGAATGGCTGATGATTTCATCGGTGTCCGTAAGTAGCGGTGCGAAGTCCTGCATCTTTCTAGCCCTTCCAATTACTGTTTTCCCAAACCACGCTGCCGCCCATACCGAGGCCGATGCACATGGTGGTGAGGCCGAAGCGAACTTCTGGGTGCTCTTCAAACTGCTTAGCAAGTTGATTCATTAGCCGCACGCCGCTTGAGGCAAGCGGGTGGCCAAACGCGATTGCTCCGCCATATTTATTTACTCGTGCGTCGTCGTCTGCAATCCCGAAGTGGTCTAAAAATGACAGCACTTGGACCGCAAAGGCCTCGTTGATTTCAAACAGACCGATGTCTTCGATTTTTAGCCCGGCTTTTTCAAGAGCTTTTTCGGTGGCTGGAATTGGGCCGATGCCCATGATCTCTGGCGCTACACCCGCAAAGCCAAAGGAAACGAGCTTCATTTTTGGCTTTAGGCCGTGTTTAGCCAAAGCTCTCTCACCAGCCAAAAGCGCAACTGTCGCGCCATCGGTCAATGGAGAAGCGTTGCCGGCGGTTACTTTTCCGTGAGCACGGAACGGGGTTTTAAGCCCCTGCATGCCCTCGATTGTTGACTCAGGTCTCATGAGCTCATCTTGTGAGACTAGGGACCAGCCGGCATCGCTGCCAGCCGAGACCGATATCAAATCCGGCTGAATTTTATTGTCCTCATAGGCCCTGGCCGCCTTTTGCTGAGATGAGACCGCGAACGCGTCTGCTCTGTCTTTTGTCAGTGCTGGAAAGCGATCATGAATTTTCTCGGCTGTGCAACCCATGTTCAGGGCGTCTGGACTAACTAGCTTTTCAGACAAAAACCTAGGGTTTGGGTCTGCATCGAAGCCCATTGGGTGTCGACCCATGTGCTCAACACCGCCGGCCAAAACAAGATCATATGCGCCGATTCCGATTGAGCTGCCTGTCGTTGTGACAGCGGTCATCGCTCCGGCACACATCCGATCGATGGCAAAACCAGGAACACTTTCTGGAAGACCGGCCAATATGCTGGCGGTTCGGCCAATAGTTAAGCCCTGATCGCCCTGCTGGGTGGTGGCTGCAATTGCCACGTCGTCGATTGCTGCCCGGTCTAGGTCAGGGTGTCGCTCCAAGAGGCCAATCATCGCCTTCACGATTAGGTCATCGGCTCGGGTGTTCCAGTAAACCCCCTTCTCGCCAGCTTTTCCGAATGGGGTTCTGACTCCGTCTACAAAGTAGACATCTTGAGGTTTCATTATTTCCTAACTAATTGCGAGCGAGTTGCTTGTCGTTCCTTCTCATCCGCCGCCAAAGTAGTGCGGACCAGACCCGGTGTCAGCAAGAATGCGTCAACCAAGCTTTCTGCGTGAGGCCTTAGTCTCGGCAACAGTCTGGTGTCGATATATTCAGTTATTGCCTCGGCCCTCGAGGAAGACAGTCGGCCGTTGATCAAGTACCAGGACAAGTTTTCTTCTAAGATGCTGAAACCATAGAGGTCTCTTAGCCAGGTCAGAATTTGCTTGGAGTCTTTGTCCTCAATTGTCTTTAGGGCCGAAGTAAACGCCTCCCACAGGATTAGTTCACCATGTGCTTTTGCCGCAAGAATCAAGTCATTCTGATAGCGGTTAAACAGCTCGGCTTGCTTTTGGGCATTTTTGGGACCCGAGTGCTTCAGGTTGTTTGCAAGCTTCGCAATCATGGTGTGGACTCGGTCGGTTAGAAGTTGGTGCTGGTGATCTTCTTCCTTGACGTAGCCAACTGAACGAGCAGTGGAGCCAAAGTCAACCATTTTCTGAGCGAGACCCCTTAGGCCACCGCGATTAATTGTCGCTTCACCCACTTGACCGGCAACATAGCTTGCAAGGGTCCCGAAATCAGGTGACTTAAAGGCTTTTGCGTAGTCGCCCAAGAGGCGTTTGGCAACAAGCTGAAGCATCACGTTATTGTCGCCTTCAAAAGTGACATAAACATCGAGGTCTGCTCGAAGTCCCGTCAATCGGTGTTCGGCCATAAAGCCCTGACCACCGCATGCCTCTCGGCACTCTTGAACGGTTTCTAACGCATACCAAGAACTAAGCGCCTTGGAGGCTGCGGCCACGGTTTCAAGATCCTGTCTTGACTCATCTGTGTCGTTTTCACCGGTAAAGACAGCGTGGAACTGATCAAGAAGTTCCTGGTGGGTGAAGACTTGGGCATAGGTTCTAGCCAAGAGTGGCAAGAGCCTGCGCTGGTGGCGTCCGTAATCCATGATGGTCTTCTCCTCGCCACCTGGGCCCGGAAACTGTTTGCGCTCAAGCGAGTATCTGATGGCAATGTCTAAGGCAAGCTTCTGGGCGTTCACGACACCGCCGGTGAGAGACACCCTTCCTTGAACCAAGGCGCCAAGCTGAGTGAAGAATCGTCTTCCCGACGACTCAATGACCGAGGAGTAAACACCGTCTTCGCTTACGTCTGCGTATCGGTTCAGAAGGTTTGTCCGAGGAACTCTGACGCTATCGAAATACAATCTTCCGTTGTCAATTCCATTTAGACCGCCCTTTAGGCCGTCATCTTCACTGCCAACCCCTGGCAAGAGCTTGCCGCGCTTACGAATTGGAACGTAGAAGGCATGGACACCGTGCTTTTCACCGCCAGTGTAGAGCTGTGCAAAAACCACCGCAGCGTGTCCGTGGAGTGCTGCATTTCCCAAGTAGTCCTTGTAGCTGTGTCGATCCGGAGTGTGGATAACAAACTCTTTGGTGTCGGCGTCATAAGTGGCGGTTGTCCCAATCGACGCCACGTCCGAGCCATGTCCAGTCTCGGTCATCGCGAAGGCCCCGGGAATCTCGGTACTAACTGCACTGCCTAAAAAGGTCTTGTGATGGTATTCAGTCCCTAGATACAAAATCGCAGAACTGAACAATCCGTACTGGACGCCGTATTTAATCTGCAGCGAAGGATCCGCAAAAACCAGCTCTTCGAAACTGGAAAGCGACGCTCCAGGATTCATGGTTCCGCCGAACTCTGACTGGAAACCGTGCTGCGTCGCTCCGGCATCAACCAAGACTCGAAGCTGCTTGAGAACTGTCTCTCGATGCTCAGCCATTGGCTGGCCCTCTTGTTTGAAAAGCTTGTGTTCCTCTATCACCGAGCGGGTGTGGCGACGAACGTCCGCCCACCTGCCAAGGATTCTTTCCCCGGTTGCCTCGACGTCTAGTTGAATGTCCTCATTGATATTCATTTCTCACCTCAACCACTAGTAAAGGACAGAAACGCACTCTCGCCAAGGGGTGTTTAGAAACTTTGTGACTGCGTACAATCCGCGTCAATTGGCGGATTACTTCTTTAGAGGTTTCCTACAAAAACAGCATGGCTTTTTGTTTCATAACTAACAAAAACTAGTTGCCCTCGAACTTGGCGGGCTGCTTGGTCATGAAGGCCTCCATGCCTCTTGTAACGTCTTTTGTCTGCATCAAGGAGGCCAGTCGCTGAAACACCTGCTTTTTTTCTTGCTCCGAATCGATTGCTCTTGCCGAGGCAAGTGTGGCCTGCACAGCAAGCGGTGCCTGGTTGGAAACTCGTTTGGCGATTTCCAGAGCTTTATCAAATTCTTCGCCGGGTTCGCAAACTTGAGTTACTAAGTTCATGGCTAGCGCCTGCTGGGCATCAAAGCTGTCTCCGGTTAGTAAATAACGCATGGCATTTGCGTGTCCCGCGACTGCCGGAAACCTTATGGTTCCTCCGCCAAAAGGCATGATGCCCCGACTAACTTCTAGCTGAGCAAATCTTGAGTCGGTTGCCGCGACTACAACATCGCTTGCCAAAGCTAATTCCACTCCCAGGGTGAAGCAAGTCCCCCTAGTCGCCATAACCACTGGCTTTGAAACCTGTTTGGTTGTGATTCCCCAGGGGTCCAACCCGCCCTCCGGGACCATTTGAAGCTTGCCTGCGGCAAGCTTTGGCCCAACATCTTGCAAATCGAGACCAGCGGTGAAGTGGTCGCCGTGGGCGAAGACCAAACCAACTCTTAGATTGTGGTCGGTATCAAGCTTGCCGTAGGCAAGTGACAGTTCGTGAAGCATCTGCTCGTCCGCAGCGTTTAGCTTCTCGGGGCGATTCAGGCCAATAAGTAAAATGTGCCCTTGGGTTTCTAGAGTAATTCTGGTCATCGTCGACATGGCTCAAAGATTAGACGCTGTTAGTCCAGTTGCGCCAATATCTGGTTCAAATACTGCAAAGGGATTTGGTGTTTGTCCGCCCTGAGTCCAGCCGTTTACATGCGTCGGACACGATAACTAGCGGCGTTTTCCGTTTGGCAAAGTGAGAATTATCGAGCCGATAATTAGGCCCATTAGTGGAACTATGCCTAGGGCCCAGCTAATGCTTATGCCGAAGATGGCCGCGAACCCGGTGAAGGCATTAAAGACCATTGCTATCCAAGGCTTCAGCCTTTTGCGTCTCGATAAAACGGCCAGAAGTATGTTGATTACCGCCACGCCTCCCAATAGAACAAGGATGGTTGCAACTAGTGCCGCTAGATCTTCCATAGCTAATTATCTCAAGTGATTGCCGCTAGAGGTTCGCGGATTTTTTCGCCTTCCGGCTGGACATCCAGAGCCAAAAAAACAAAATTAGGAGCCCCAATAAAGAGGAGCTCAGTCCAAAGGTAGCTAGCCCGAGCGCCCAGAACTCCTCGACCAGAAAGCCTTTGTCATCGACGTAATTTGGAGAGAGGTTGTAATAAAGAATCAGCAGAACAGACATCGACGTGGTCACACCGAGTGCCCTGAATAAAATCTTCTGTCCTGTATTCATGATCGGAAGCCTAGCTGCGACAAAGCAAGCAACTAATTCAGAACTCGCATAACATTCAAGGATGCTTAGCTATGAAAATTGGAAACAACTAACCCAGTCCAGACGATCCACCAGAGACTTCCTGGACTCACCCATCGAACCAGGTGTTCTAACCGAAATTCTCTCCGACGGCCTCACTGCACCCAGCTGGTCGAACACGAGGCCCTTTGTAATGGCGGTTGCCGAAGGTGAGCAGCGCGATCGGATAAGTAAACGTCTGGTCGCTAGGTTGCGGGAATCAACTGAGCTTCCAAACCTAGGAGCCAAGCCGGACTTTACACACGAGATTCCCTATCCAAAGGGACTTGCTGAGCGAAGCCAAGCCGTTGGAAAAGGCATCTACGACACCCTAGGCATTGACAGAAAAGACACGGCCGCAAGATTTAGCTTCTTAGAACGAAACTACGAGTTCTTTGGCGCACCAACAGCACTGTTCTTTTTCACACACCGCGGCCTAGACCAGTTCGGAACGCTCGATCTTGGACTGTTTATGGAGAACGTAATGCTGGCGGCCAACGCAAAAGGGTTAGGGACTTGTGCCCAGGGCTACCTGGGTGGACACCCGGACATTATTCGCTCTGAATTTGAAGTTAGTGATGACTACGCGTTAGTTTGCGGGATGTCGATCGGATATCCATCCGAACACCCCATCAATGGCTGGCACGCGGAAAGACTCCCGATAACCGACTTGCTTCTCAGCCCCAAAAACCACTGACCGCATTTATACGCCCAGTGTGAACATTGGCTAAACGCTGGAATGTAAGTCGTGGCTATCGGTTGCAATGAATATACGTCCCGAGACTTTCGTTCCGTATTCCATTCAGATCGAAACATTGAGGAAATCATGACAGACAAGAACATAGTTGAAGTAGCAGTCGAAGCGGGAACTTTCACCACTCTTGCAGCAGCACTGGGCGCAGCTGACCTAGTAGCAACCCTGCAGAGCGAAGGACCGTTCACAGTCTTCGCACCAACAGACGATGCCTTTGCGGCCCTTCCAGAGGGTCTAGTAGCAGCACTATTGCTACCAGAAAACGTAGACGCCCTAAAGTCAATCCTGACCTACCACGTAGTGTCCGGTCAGGTTCATGCCGCAGACGTCACCACCGGTGATGTTCCAACAGTCGAGGGCTCAACAATGGCCGTTGACACATCTGACGGCGTAGTTATCAACGGCACCGCCAAGGTAACTGCAACCGACATCGCAGCTTCAAACGGTGTTATCCACGTAATCGACGCAGTACTAGTTCCAGCAGGCGTCGACGCAGCAGCATTGCTTGCGTAATTCGTAACTAAGTTACAACGGAAGAGCCAGGGAGAGATCCCTGGCTCTTCTATTTAATCGGGCCTGCAAGACAAGAAACCCCCGCCAGACAAATTCGCCTCTCTGTCCCCCCTACCACAGCCCTTCCCCTGGAATTTACTGAGACTGCATTGCCAGTCTTCTCCTAGAAATAACTCAGTCAATTGCCACCGCGCTACCACGGAACTCAAATTTTCGATTGTTAACCTTTGAGAGCGTTTCGGGACTTTCGGAGCGCTTTGACCCAACACCCGAGAAAAATCGAGGAACGATGAGAAAAAACAGACTTACCGCCCTAGCTGGAATCGCAGTCGCGGCCTTAGTGCTCACTGGATGCGCACCCGCAGATGAGGTTGCAGAGCCAACCGAAACCACCGAAGAAGCTCAGGTCGATGAGGCCATGACCGAAGAAACGCTGGGAAACATTGTTGAAGTGGCAGTTGGTGCCGGAACCTTTACAACCCTGGCCGCCGCACTTGGCGCAGCTGACTTGGTAACCACACTTCAGGGTGAAGGTCCGTTCACTGTCTTTGCACCAACTGATGACGCCTTTGCGGCACTACCAGCTGGTCTTCTCGACGCACTACTTCTACCTGAGAACGTAGCTATCCTTCAGTCAATCCTGACCTACCACGTTGTGGCTGGTGAGGTTTACGCCGCTGATGTTACGACCGGTGACGTGACAACAGTTGAAGGCTCGACCTTCGCGGTTGACACATCTAATGGTGTTGTAATCAACGGCACTGCAAACGTCACGGCTACCGACATAATGGCCTCCAATGGAGTTATCCATGTCATCGACGCAGTCATCCTCCCACCAGGAGTTGACGTAGAAGCGCTGCTTGGCTAAAAACCAAAAACGAACTGAACTTCAGCCAGGGAGAGATCCCTGGCTGAAGTGTTTAACGAGCATTTTCTGACGACGAGGGCTAGCCCTTGTCTTTTTTGGGCTGAACGGACCACAGCCAAGCACCAACTCCCAGCACGGTGAGAGTTACTCCGGCAAGAGCAACCAGATAGGTGTTATCCGCATAGGAGTCGTAGGTAGAAACGATTCCAAAGAACAGAGCGGCGTAGGCCAGCAGTATCCACTTATTACTCATGCTAAAAAGTCTAGCTGCCTGATTCTTGACTAGCGCTTTCCATTCGGAAACACCAGAGCTACGCGGTTGGAATCAACTCAGCCGCGCCGAACGAAACGCTAAAAGTCACGCACCACAACGAGATCGAAGAGACATCTGAAAGATTCAGGTCGAGGGGAATCTCGTAATTCTGATTCCCCTGGTTCCCTTTCATCGCCCCAAGGCTGGTGTACTTTCCATCATCAAATACCCGCCAACCCTCTTGGCCATCGAGGACGGGTGCATCAGTTAGCCAAACTTCGACCCTTGGCCCGTCACTGGTGTCTAGATTTTCAAGCCTAAGCACTCTGCTGCCATCTTCCAGCTGCAGAATCGTTACTTCCCCCGAGGTTTGATGCTCGTGAGACACCAAAACACCTTGCGAGAGAACGAGTGGATACTGAATCACCTCCAAAGGCTCTTCGGTCTCCCGAGGCAAAGCGGTCGAGTTATCTGATGGGACTGCAGTGACCGTGGGGGCAGCTTCTTGAACTTCCGTGTCGATAAAGAGCTTCCATGGCTGAAAAAAATATGCTGCCACAGTTAGAAGCACAACTGCTAAAAGTGCAACGGGGACCAAGGCCTTGCCCTTTAAGAAATTCATACGTAATTGTAAACAGGTGCAGGGGTGACAAAAAAGAACCGCCTGTGATAAGTCCTTCTGTTTTCCTGGGACAAGGGGAGTCTGTGTACCGAGCCAGTCCGATGGTTTAGACCTAGGTTTTTACAAATCAGACTATGAGTCAGATTTAATTTTTCGCCCAAGGGCCACGACCTTCTGTTGTAATCTTCGTCGAGACTGACATGTTGGTAACGATAGGGAATTTTAGGTGAGCTGCGCCACTCGCTGGGGCGAAATTTGGAGTAGAACTCCAATATCACGCATGCTCAACCCCTCAGTTCTGAGTCTCGCCACAACTTCCCGAACTTCTCGGGAAGCCTCTTCCTGTAGTCGGTTTGCTTCTCGCATCTTGGCCTGAGCATTCTCCAAGTCACAAATAATGCCAGGCATTTTGGTTTCTATTTTCACAACCACCTCACAGCGATCGACGCCCCGGTACTCGTGAACCAAATCTTTGATTTGCTCGGCGGCAAGGTCAAGACGCTTTGAGGAAATCAGCAGGTTGTCCAACTCCGGAACTCGAACACGCCAAGTACCGGCCTTTCGCTCACATTCCGCCTTCACTTCCATATATCAAACCTACCAACTCCAGACTAAACGTTGGGTAGATATTTTAAGACTACTGTGCTAGACATACTTCATCTAGGGTACCTAGACTTATTTATCTATAGGAGATCACAAGTGAACTTAATCATCGGCATAATTGCCGCAGCCGCATCGGCCTTCACGGCTTTTGCATTTTTCAAGGCCGGCATGTTTAAGGCCGGAGCCAGTCGCCAGAAGTTGCTAGATGCTGGATTTGGTTGGATTGAAAATATCTCGTTAGGCACCGTGCGACTTATTGCATGGCTGGAAATCCTCGGTGTGGCTGGCCTAGTTCTAGGCGTGATTGGTTACTTTATTGGATTTCAGTGGGCACTTTGGTTTGCGGTCGCAGCAGCTATTGGATTGGCGCTAACAATGATCGGCGCCATCTTGGTCCATGCTTCCAGAGGAGAGTCCAAATACACACTGAAAATGAACCTTGGGCTGCTTTTTCCTCCGCTGGTTGCAGCCGTGCTTTGGGCTATATTTCCCAGTCTCTAAAAATTGAGTAACTAGAAATCTAGTCTTTTTAGGTCTTGGCCCCGGGTCTTTTTGCTTTGGGGCCAAGTAGGAATTGTCTAGGCGGGGCAAAGCCTATTAACGTGAAGCAACTCAAGGCCAAGGCGACGCCATGGGAGTGAACACATCCGATTCCCCGGTTTTAGGCGTCTTTTGAGAAATCAGGCTTTTTTACCCGCAAAGGGTGTCTCTTTCCATTCAAAAGATTGGAAATGACCGTGTGCCTGACGAGTACTTTGTAGCTAAGAAGGCCTAAGAAAATCGTTAGTGAGCTGGAAAGTGCGATAGTGGCAAACGCCCCAAAGCCATTCGCACTAAAGCCGACCAAGAATAGAAAGACTAGAGGTAAGTGAACAAGGTACAGCCAATAGCTAGCATCAGCCACAAACGTCATTGCCTTGCTTGGCTTGTCACCGAATCTAAGAAATAGTCCAATTGTTGCGTAGCTGCCTAAAACGACTGCTGCTCCATAGATCCAACCCGTCACCGCCAAGCCCCAATCTTGCACAAAGAAGAAGACCGTGAACAAAATCAGAAATAACCCGGTAAACCAAATTGCCGAGCGTCTCAGGTATTGCAGCCAAAACTCCCTTTGATGGTAAGCGACTGCTCCCGAAAGAAAAATCACAAGGTACCAAAGCAGCAACCCCGGATCTGGAAAAATCCCTGTGCTTGTGCTCAGGGTCCCCTCCTTGTCCAATACCCCTGGCAAGACAGGCGCTAGGGAGCCAATCAAAACCATTGTCAAGAGGGGGTGACTTCTCCTGCCAGCTAGCCAAAAGGTAACTCTTCCCATTGCCACGAAGATCAAGCTATAGATGACGATGAAAAACAGAAACCACAAGTGCTGAAAATCGATGGGCAGAATGCTGAAAGTCTGGCGACC
>Ga0307488_10000292_pt1 | contig 40258 bp, 25 predicted proteins | sample SB02metaG_FD_202248 | JGI IMG/M metagenome (GOLD analysis project Ga0307488, IMG submission 202248) | Sea-ice brine microbial communities from Beaufort Sea near Barrow, Alaska, United States - SB 0.2 | ecosystem: Environmental > Aquatic > Marine > Coastal | place: USA: Alaska | collected... | reverse complement strand
TACTTAACAGAATTGAAGAAGAAGAAAACTTGCTTGAGGGTAAAACACCTGAAGAGGCAAAGGAAAAAACTTTTAAAGGATTCGCAGAAGGTAGATCTAAATAATGTACGAGCAAAGTTTAGTTAAGTCGGTTGAGCCGGTAAAGAGGACTACTATATCCAGAATGAACAAGGGTAAGAAGTGGAAGTACGGTTACGACAAAGAACATGACATTATTATACTATCTCACAGCGGTCAGATAGGAAAGATCATAGAGATACAAAACTTAGTTATCGCTCTACCTAAGGTGCCTAAGGACGTGTATAAGGACACTAAAAATAAATGGGTTAAGTTTGAGCAGCCGAAGGAATTAGAGCGCTTAAAAAACATATTTGACTGGAGAAGTTACCCGGAAAGCAGTAAAGAAAAATGGCACGATTATATAGACGAAGAATTTAGAAGAAGAGAAGAAGGATTCTGGTTCACGAATGATGGTAAACCAACCTGGATAACTGGTACGCACTACATGTACTTACAATGGAGTAAGATAGATGTAGGCGCTCCAGACTTTAGAGAAGCAAATAGATTGTTTTTTATATTCTGGGAAGCTTGTAAAGCGGATAAAAGATGCTACGGAATGTGCTACCTTAAAAATAGAAGATCTGGTTTTTCTTTTATGTCATCAGCTGAAACTGTTAATTTAGCCACTCTTGCGAGTGATAGTAGATATGGAATATTATCTAAATCAGGAGCTGATGCTAAAAAAATGTTTACCGATAAGGTTGTACCTATATCAATCAACTATCCGTTTTTCTTTAAACCTGTCCAAGATGGTATGGATCGCCCAAAGTCCGAGCTTGCTTACCGTGTACCTGCTAGTAAGTTTACACGAAAAAAGATTACAGCTAACGAAAAGCTGGAGGATATACAAGGATTAGACACAACGATTGACTGGAAAAACACTGGGGACAATAGTTATGATGGTGAAAAGTTGGCATTACTAGTACACGATGAGAGTGGTAAGTGGGAAAGACCAGACAATATCCTTAATAACTGGAGAGTTACAAAAACTTGTTTAAGATTAGGTAGTAGAATTATCGGTAAGTGCATGATGGGATCAACATCAAACGCTTTAGATAAAGGAGGTGAGAACTTTAAAAAATTATACAATGCTTCAGATGTTACAAAAAGAAACAGAAATGGCCAGACAAAGTCTGGTTTATACTCTTTGTTTATCCCAATGGAATGGAACTACGAAGGCTTTATTGATGAGTACGGAGTTCCAGTTTTCACTACTCCTGATGTCGATCGGTTCGACCCAAGCGGTGAACTAATAGATGTAGGTGTAATAGATAACTGGCAGAATGAAGTAGATGGTTTAAAAGATGATTCAGATGGTTTAAATGAATTTTATCGTCAGTTTCCAAGAACTACAGAGCACGCGTTTAGAGACGAGACCAAAGGTAGTATTTTTAATCTTGTCAAGTTATATGAACAGATAGATTATAATGAAGAGATGACAAACACTCTAGGTATTACTCAAGGTAATTTCCAGTGGGTTAACGGAGTTAAAGATTCTCAAGTAATATTTTATCCAGATAGAAAAGGTAGGTTTAAAGTTAGTTGGGTTCCACCTTCTAATATACAAAACAACGTTGTACTTAAAAACGGGGTTAAACACCCTGGAAACGAACATATGGGTTCATTTGGTTGTGATTCATATGATATATCAGGAACAGTGGATGGAGTAGGGTCTAAAGGAGCTTTACACGGTCTAACTAAATTTAGCATGGAAGATGCTCCGGCAAATAGCTTTTTCTTAGAGTACTTATCGAGACCACCAACAGCCGAGATGTTCTTTGAAGATGTTTTAATGGCTTTAGTGTTTTATGGAATGCCAATACTAGCGGAGAACAATAAACCTCGTCTTTTGTACTACTTAAGGCGAAGAGGATATAGAGGGTTTAGCATGAATAGACCTGACAAGATATGGAACAAACTATCTGTAGCAGAAAAAGAAGTTGGTGGAATACCCAATTCAAGTGAAGATATAAAACAAGCACACGCCGCGGCGATTGAGATGTATATTCAAGACCACGTAGGTATTAAGCAAGATGGAACGCACGGAGATTGTTATTTTAACGAGCTGTTAAATGACTGGTGTAAATTTGATATAAACAAAAGAACAAAGCATGATGCGTCTATAAGTTCTGGTTTAGCTATAATGGCTAACAACAGGCATTTATATAGACCAAATGCTGAGGTTAAAAAACCTCAACTAAATATAAACGTTTCCAGATATACGAACACTGGAAATAATTCACAAATAATCAAGTAATAAATATGGCAGAGTCTGGCATTAAAAGTTATTTCCCAAGTCAAACGGTCAGCGATGCTGAGAAGTTAAGCTATGAATATGGGTTAAAAGTAGGTAAAGCTATAGAGCAAGAGTGGTTTAGCCATGATCAAGGTTCTAATAGATATAGATCTAACCACAACGATTTTCATAATTTAAGGTTGTACGCCCGAGGCGAGCAGTCTGTTCAAAAGTATAAGGATGAGTTATCGATCAACGGTGATTTGTCCTATCTTAATTTAGATTGGAAGCCTGTTCCAATTATATCTAAGTTTGTTGATATCGTTGTTAATGGTATTGCAGAAAGAACTTACGATATAAAAGCTTACTCACAATCTCCAAACGGCGTTGAAAAACGAACTGAATACATGGAGGCGATACAAAGTGATATGGAAATGCGAGAGTTCAACCAAGAGGTTGAGTCTAGGTTCAACGTGGATATGAAGGAGAGTAACCTGGCTAACGAAGATTTACCAGAGTCTAGCGAAGAGCTAGGTATACACATGCAGCTTAATTACAAGCAGGCGGTTGAACTTGCGGAAGAACAAGCTTTAAATGTTTTGTTTGAGGGAAGTAAATACGAGCTAACTAAAAAACGTTTTTATCGTGACTTGACGGTGCTTGGTATAGGGGCTGTAAAAACAGGGTTCAATACATCAGAGGGAGCTATTGTAGATTATGTTGATCCAGCTAAATTAGTTTACTCTTACACCGACTCGCCTTACTTTGACGATATATACTACGTTGGTGAAGTAAAAACAATTCCGGTAAACGAGTTAGCAAAGCAATTTCCTCACTTATCAGCCGAAGATCTAGAAGATATAATGAAAAACAAATCTAATAATAGATCTAATTACAATTCAACACATACTTACGATAAAGAAGACAATAACACCATTCAAGTTTTATACTTTAACTACAAAACCTATATGAATGAGGTTTATAAAGTTAAAGAAACAACAACAGGTGGCGATAGAATTATACCTAGAGATGATCAATATAATCCACCGGAAGATAAAGAGGGTGGTTATGGTAGAATGTTAAGATCCATAGAATGCCTTTATGATGGGGCTATGATACTAGGTACGGATAAACTACTTAAGTGGGAGATGGCTAAAAACATGATGAGACCTAAAAGTGATTACACTAAGGTTAAGATGAATTATGCTATTGTTGCGCCTAGAATGTATAATGGAAAAATTGATTCACTAGTAAAACGCATAACAGGTTTTGCTGATATGATTCAACTAACTCACTTAAAATTACAACAAGTAATGTCTAGGTTGGTGCCAGATGGCGTTTACTTAGATGCGGATGGATTAGCTGAAATCGACCTAGGTAATGGAACTAATTATAACCCACAAGAGGCTTTGAACATGTATTTTCAAACAGGTTCTGTTATAGGTAGAAGCTTCACGAGTGACGGGGACATGAATCCAGGTAAAGTACCTATTCAAGAAATAACATCTGGATCTGGTGGTAATAAAATGCAAGCCTTAATCGGCACGTACAACTACTATCTACAAATGATAAGGGATGTGACTGGTCTTAATGAAGCTAGAGATGGTAGTACTCCAGATAAAAACGCTTTAGTTGGTGTGCAAAAGTTAGCAGCTGCTAATTCTAACACCGCAACTAGACACATACTTCAAGCTGGTTTATTTTTAACAGCAGAAACTGCCGAGTGTTTATCTCTTAGAATATCTGATATTATAGAGTACTCACCAACAAAAGATGCTTTTATTCAAGCTATTGGAGCGCATAACGTAGCTACGCTACAAGAGATGTCAGAGCTACACTTGTATGACTTTGGAATATTCATAGACTTAATGCCTGACGAAGAAGAAAACGCTAAGCTAGAAAACAATATCCAAATGGCTTTACAGCAAAAAAGTATAAACTTGGAAGATGCTATTGATCTTAGAGAAATTAAAAACATAAAGTTAGCTAATCAACTTCTTAAAATAAGAAGAGTTAAAAAAGAAGAAAAAGATAGAAAGCTTCAAATGGAGAACATTCAAGCTCAAACCCAATCTAACACACAAGCCGCTCAAGCCGCTGCTCAAGCTGATATTCAAAAAAATCAAGCGCTAAACGCTGGAAAAGCTGAGTTAATGCAAATGCAAGCCCAAATGAACGCACAAAAAATGCAACAAGAAGTTGAAATGAAAAAACAACTAATGGCTTTAGAATTTCAATACAACATGCAGCTTAAGGGTATCGAAGTTGAAGGGGTGAAAAGTAGAGAAAAAGAAAAAGAAGATCGTAAAGATGAAAGAACAAAAATTCAAGCAACTCAACAAAGTGAGATGATTGAACAAAGAAATGGTGGTAAACCACCTAAAAACTTTGAGTCTGCAGGTAATGATATACTAGGTGGCGGATTCGATTTAGGTAGTTTTGACCCTAGTTAGAATTATTAATTATTATTATATTATATTATGGAAGAAGAAAATGAAAAAGTAGTCGAAGAGATTACGCAAGAAACAACTGAACAAGTTGATGAAAGTAAATTTGAGTCTGCTGGAGACGATAGTGTTTTAAAAGTAGATTTAAGTGCACCACCACCTGAACAAAAGGTAGAGACCGAGGTTGTGGCAGAGAAAAAAACTGAAGAAGCAGTAACTGAAGTTACTAGCGAAACAGAAACACAAACAGAAACTGAAACACAAGAAACTCCAGTATTAGAAGAGATTACTGAAGAAGAAGTTGAAGAGGTTGAAGAGCAAGTTGAAGAAGCTATAGCGGAAGCTCAAGCTACTGGAAAACCATTACCAGAGAATATCCAAAAGTTAATGGATTTCATGGATGATACTGGTGGAGATTTAAGTGACTATGTTAAGCTTAACCAAGATTACTCAAAATTAGATGATACTAGTTTGCTGCATGAGTATTACAAGCAAACAAAACCTCATTTAGACCAAGAAGAAATTAACTTCCTTATGGAAGATACATTCTCATTTGACGAAGATGTTGACGACGATAGAGATATACGTAGAAAGAAATTAGCGCTTAAAGAGCAAGTTGCCAGCGCTAAAAGCCACTTAGACGGGCAAAAGTCTACATACTATGAAGAAATTAAAGCTGGATCGAAGCTCACAACCGAGCAACAGAAAGCTGTTAACTTCTTTGATAGATATAACAAGGAGTCAGAAGTAACTCAAAAAGCAGCTAAACAAAATACAGATGTTTTTACTCAGAAAACCGAGCAGGTTTTCAATGACAAGTTCAAAGGTTTTGAATATAACGTCGGGGATAAAAAATATCGATTTAATGTTAATAATGCTAACGAGGTTAAAAATACCCAAAGTGATATAAATAATTTTACCAGAAAGTTTCTGGATAAAAATAATACATTATCAGATGCTAAGGGCTATCATAAATCTCTTTACACGGCGATGAACGCTGATGCCGTTGCAAAACACTTTTACGACCAAGGTAAAGCAGATGCTATGAAAAATAGTATTGCTAAAGCCAAGAATGTTGATATGAACCCAAGACAAAGTCATGGGAAAATTGAAGCAGGTGGTTTAAAGTTTAAAGTGTTAGGGCAAGATTCTTCTGATTTTAAGTTTAAAAACAACAAATTTAAAAAATAACAATTTAAAAAAAATTAATTATGGCAATTACAAGTGCGAGTGGTATAGATGCTGCTCCAAGAAAACAAACGTTGGCATCCAACTATGTAGACTTTACGTCTGCAGCTACAGAAGGATGGGCTCAACAATATTTACCAGACCTTATGGCGAAAGAAGCAGAGGTTTACGGTAAAAGAACAATCGCGGGATTTTTAGCTCAAGTAGGAGCGGAAGAAGCTTCTGCGTCAGACAGAGTAATTTGGTCTGAACAAGGAAGATTACACCTTGCTTACACAATGACGTATAAAGATTCCAACAACGTATATACTGTTATAAACGACATGGATGGTAATACTGTTGGCGCTAATCACGGTGTTAGAGTTGGTGACATGGTTGTTATGTCTAATGCTTCTGCTACAGCTAAAGGTTATGTATCCAATGTATCTGGTGCTGATGTAACAGTGTTAGGTTATGCAGACGATCATATAGTTTCTGCTGATGGCTTGAACTCTACAACTGTTGCTGCTGGTGACACTAGATTATTAGTTATTGGTTCTGAGTTTGAAAAAGGATCCGCTGCAAGAACAACTGCAAATGCTCCACAGTTCAAATCTCACTCGAATAAGCATTTAATCATGAGAGATTACTACGAAGTTTCAGGATCTGACGCAACTGCGATTGGATGGGTTGAAGTTTCTGGTGAAGAAGGGCAAAACGGATTCCTATGGTATTTAAAAGCTGAAGGTGATACTAGAGCTCGTTTCTCTGATTATTTAGAAATGACTATGCTAGAAGCTGAGACTGCTCACGCTGATGCTGGTGCAATTGGTGGTACTGATGGCGGTGCTCTACAAGATGGTACGCAAGGTTTATTCCAAGCTATCACTACTAGAGGTCACCAAACTACTGGTGTTACTGGCGTTAACGCTGCTACTGATTTAGCTGAATTTGATGCTATGTTAGCGGTGTTTGATCAAAATGGTGCAATTGAAGAAAACATGATGTTTGTTGATAGAGGAACTTCTCTAGCTATGGATGACATGTTAGCTTCTATGAATTCTTATGGAGCTGGTGGTACTTCTTACGGAGTATTTGACAATTCTGAAGACATGGCATTAAACCTAGGTTTCTCTGGTTTCAGAAGAGGTTCTTATGACTTCTACAAGTCTGATTTCAAATACTTAAATGACAAAGGTACAAGAGGTGGTTTAAACGATACAGTTAACGCTATTAGAGGTGTTGTTGTTCCAGCTGGAGTATCTTCTGTTTATGACGAGCAACTAGGAAAGAACATGAAACGTCCTTTCTTACACGTTCGTTACAGAGCTTCTGAAATGGAAAGTAGAAAATTAAAAACTTGGGTTACTGGTTCTGTTGGAGCTTTAACTTCTGGTGTTGATTCTATGCAAGTACATTACTTATCAGAAAGATGTTTAGTTACACAAGGTGCTAACAATTTCATGTTAATGAACTAAGCACTATTTATATTTAAAGAGTCGGGGCTTTGGCCTCGACCCTTTTATTTTATTAATTTATATTATATTATATTATGGCTAAAAAAGCTAACACAAAGAAAGTTGAGGTAGAGCCTCAAATAGAAACAATGGAAGAAGTAGTTACAGAATTCTTTGAAGACACTGTAGTTGCAGAACCAAAGAAAAAAACGGTTGTGGAAATTCCAAAACCAAAAAAAGACACTTGGGAAATCAAGGATAGAATGTATTATTTAACTGGAAGAAAATCCCCGTTAACATACCTAATAAGAGGTAGTAATATACATTATTTTGATGAAGAGCTAGGATACGAGAGAGAGTTAAAGTACACGTCTAATCAAAGAACTTCTTTTGTTGACGAAATGAAGGGTGACCAAAGATTAGAGCATATTATTTTTAGTAATGGTTCTTTATTTGTTCCAAAAAACAAAACAGTTTTACAAAAACTACTATCAATGTACCACCCTCACAGGGGTAGATTATTCGTAGAGCACAAGCCTCAAGCTATAGCATCTAATGAAGTTGAGGTAATAGAAATGGAAATCGAAGCCTTAAATGCGGCTCAGAACCTAGACATAGATATGGCTGAAGCTGTTATGCGTGTTGAAATGGGATCTAAAGTATCTAGCATGAGCTCTAAGGAACTTAAAAGAGATTTACTATTATATGCTAAGAGAAACCCAGGTTTGTTCTTAGAACTAGTAAATGATGAGAACGTTGTACTTAGAAACTTTGGTATCAAAGCAACTGAAATGGGTATATTAAAATTATCCTCTGATCAAAGAACTTTTTCATGGGGATCTAATGATAGAAAACTAATGAATGTTCCTTTTGATGAGCATCCTTACTCAGCTTTAGCCGCTTGGTTTAAAACTGATGAAGGTATGGAGATTTACTCCAATATTGAAAAAAGATTAAATTAATCTAACTGTAGATGCGGTCGCTCTACGGGGCGATCGTAAACTACAAACTAAAAAGAAATTATGGCAGTAAGTATAGATAGAGTATATCAAAAAGTTTTAGCTTTAGCTAATAAAGAGCAGAGAGGATATATAACTCCTCAAGAGTTTAACTTATTTGCCCATCAAGCACAAATAGAAATATTTGAACAATATTTTTATGATGTAAATCAATGGACAAGACAACATGGTAACGATAGTACTTATTCAGACATGTTAACAAATCTACAAGAGAAGATTGATTTGTTCAACGCATATAAAAAAAACGCTAATGTTATTGATGATTATGGTAATATTGATATTGATGATATAGGTGATCTACATAGAATAGGTTCTGTTATTGTTAAGTATTCAGGAGAACCTACTTTTGTAGTTGCTGAGCCACAAACATGGAAAGAAAATTTAGTGTACAGCAACTCCCCTCTAACAAGATATAATAAAAAAAGACCTGTATATTTGCGGCACGAAAACTCATTAGGCAAAAAAATAATGCAAATTAGACCTTACCCAAGCAAATCAATTTTCAACCTAAACAGTAACACATATAGTTACACGGATATAGCACAAGTGTATTACACAAGGAAACCTATGCCACCAAATTGGGGTTATGTAGTTGTAAACGATAAAGCTCTTTATAATTCGACTACATCAACAAATTTTGAACTCCATCCATCAGAAGAATCTGAATTAGTATATAGAATATTAGCGCTTGCTGGTGTTGCTATAGAAAAACCACAACTCGTACAAACCGCAGCTGGTTTAGTAACGGCGCAAATTCAACAAGAAAAACAATAAATAAATGGGATTATTAGACGACAGTTTACAACAGTACTATCAAGGTAGCGATTATGGTAATTATCAATTTATATCTTTAGATGATGTTATCACTCAATTCCAAATAGCTTATGTTGGAGAAGGTAAAATTATATCTAAAGTAAATAAATTAGATATTGCTTTTCACGCTCAAAGAGCTTTACAAGAACTATCATTCGATACGTTTAAATCTACAAAAGCTCAAGAAATAGTTGTACCTGCATCATTACAAATGATACTCCCACATGACTACGTTAATTATACTAAAATAAGTTGGAGTGATTCCGCTGGTATAAAACATCCGTTATACCCAACGAGTAGCACCTCAAACCCATTCAGTGTATCGCAAGATGTAGATGGTAATTATGTTTTTCCAAGTAATTTTGCTATAGGTGTAAACATGGATTTTAGCGATCCACTACAACCACCTTGGTTGGCAAATACCCCAGCATCATCTCACTATAATTCCAGTACACAAAACGATACGATAACACTCCCAAGTGGGTTATTAACCTTTACACAACACGTGCAGGCGGGTTTTGATTGGAATCAGAGTAGAATATATAGTGTTTGGCAAGAAATAGATGTTACCGGTATGTCGTCTTTAGAATTGTCCGCTTTAGGTTCGGCTCAGGCAGCTGCTACTGATATTGTTGGTGGTACTTTAAAAATTGGAATAACTGGTATTAGCCCAAACGATTATAATCCTAATGGATATATCACCGTTTATTCCAACAGCAGTCAATCTTCTCCAAGTTTAAATCCACCCTGGTTACAAACTTTAAACGCAAACGACGGGTATTTAGAATGGGTTAACGGCGAGAGCTCAACTGAAGAGCTTGTTGATAACGACGCCGTAGACGTCTCGGGTTACGAAAAAATATATGTTGTTATAACTAGTAGAAGTTCTTTTTCTACCACTAATACTACTCCACAAACAACGCTTGCTTCATTAACAGCTACAAACACTATAGATGATATAGTGGTAACTAACACATCGTCGATGTCAGCGTTGTCTTCAGGTACGGGTGAATCATCTGCTACTTGGAATAATTATAAATCTGGAACGCCATCTGAAAATCAAGATGATTATCAAGACGATACTTATTGGCCAATGGATGGAAGTAGGTATGGATTAGATCCTCAACACGCTCAAGTTAATGGATCTTTTTATATAAACAATAGATTAGGAAAAATTCATTTTAGCTCTAATATTTCTGGAAAAACTGTGATATTAGATTACATAAGTGACAGTCTTGGTACAGATAGTGAAATGCAAGTTCATAAATTTGCTGAGGAGGCAATGTACAAGTGGATAGCGCACGCAATTTTATCTACATCGTCATCACAAATACACCAACAACTAGCGCCTAGATTTAAAAAAGAAAGATTTGCAGCTGTTAGGACAGCAAAATTAAGATTATCAAATATTAAGTTAGAAGAATTAACTCAAATTTTAAGAGGTAAATCGAAACAAATAAAACACTAGTACATGCCAGAAATTAAGCATAACTTCACGAAGGGAAAGATGAATAAAGATCTCGATGAGAGACTTGTTCCTAATGGAGAATATAGAGACGCATTAAACGTACAGGTATCAACTTCAGAAGGATCTGACGTTGGGACGCTTCAAAATATACTAGGTAACTCTTTGGTTACAGGTCAGTCTTTTCTTGATGACATGTACTCCATAGGGTCAATTGCTGATGAAAAAAATGATAAATTATATTACTTTGTAGCTAGTAAAGAACTAGTTACATCTCCAAATTTAAATTCACTTAATGGCTGGTCGACAAGTAACGCAGGATCACCTAGAGTAGGATCAGGAAGACATCAATTTAATGATGATGGTAATTATTCTCACTTACAAGCGGATGATTTTATTTTAGTAGATGGGCAAAGATATGACGTAGAGATTGTAATCGACAGTATAGACGATGGAGTTGGGTTAGGAGTGAATGACGGTTTCAATTACCCACGTCTAATGCCTCAAAGCCAAATAGGCATAGCAGGAACATACAAATCTTCCTTTATCGCAAACACCACTGCCACTACGCGCTTCAAAATATATCATTACCCTCATTCTAATGCTAATGCTAGTACATCTACTGCTAACACTCTTACAAACGGAGCTATTATCAGCTACGTGTCTGTAAAAAAGAGCATGTCCGCTATAATCGAATATGATTCTAAAACTAATTCTATAACACCGGTTTTAGTTGATACTATTGGTGATGTCTTAAAGTTTGGAAAATTAAACAATACAATTACTGGTATAAATATAATTGATGACTTACTGTTATGGACAGATAATGTTAACGAGCCTAAAAAAATTAACATTGCTAGATGTAAGGCGGGTACAGATGTTAGTGGCTTGACCCACACCAATCTAATTGTTGAGGGTAGTGATGAGGGACCGATAAAAGAAGAGCATATAACGGTTATCAAAAAGCCTCCAACTAAATCACCTAACCTTGATACCATCACAGGTGTTCGAACCGGGAGGATTGAAGGGAATATAAAACAACAATTTCATTTTCACCCATCTGGCAACTCTTATGAAGAAGTGGTAGATGGAGATGAGATGTGGATTGGGATCGACACGGGTGGTTCCACTGGTAATATTGGAACAGCACTGAACTTAGAGGTTGGAGATATACTTAGGGTTTACAGCGGGTATGATGCTCCAACGATTAATCCTTCAACTGGTTTAATAGAAACACCAATTGCAAGGCTATTGATTAAAGAGGTGCACAATAGTGGTGATGGTACAAAACGTGTTACCCAAGCGCAAAATAATTTTGCAACATCTTACCCAACTGACGTTATCGCCTATAGCCATGAAGCGGCATTAAGAGTATCTGTGGCTTCGTACGTTAAGCACTCTTCAAATAATAAGTACTACTTTGAACTAGAGCAAGAGCAAGTAGGCATATTTGAAAGAAAGTTTCCTAGATTTGCTTGTCGATACAAGTATGAAGATAATGAGTATTCTTCAGTGGGCCCATTCTCAGAGGTGGTTTTTTTCCCCGGAGAATTTGAATACCACCCAACCGAAGCGTACAACAAAGGAATGGTTAATAACCTGAAAGAGTTAACTCTAAAGGACTTTGTGGCGGCAGATATACCAACAGATGTTGTAGGTATTGACTTACTGTATAAAAATGAATTCTCACCAAATATTTATGTAGTAAAGAGTATATATAAGAGTGATGATGAGTGGGATGTCACTAATACTTCCAAGTACAATAAATACGTTATAAAAACAGAAAATGTATACGCACAAATACCATCAAACCAACTAATAAGACCTTGGGATAATGTTCCAAAAACCGCGTTAGCACAAGAGGTTACTGGTAACAGAGTTGTTTATGGAAACTATATGCAAGGGTATGATTTACTAGGGACCGGAGATAGTGGGGAGTATAAGATAAACCCTGTTATTAATGCAACGCGATATGAGAGGTTAATGCAACCGCAAGGGAATGAACCCGTGCACTCGGTAAAATCACAGAGAACATATAATTTAGGGGTGGTTTATGGCGATAAATACGGCAGAGAAACCCCTGTGTTTACCAATGAAAGTGCTTATCAGTTTATCGCTAAACCATCGAGTGCTACAGCTAATGCTATCGTAGCGAGTGTAGAGACTGAGCACCCGCATTGGGCCGAATACTACAAAATGTACATAAAGGAAACGGCTAACGAGTATTATAACTTACCCATGGGACGTATGTATGATGCTAAGGACGGTAATGTCTGGATTTCGTTTCCTTCAATTGATAGAAATAAAATAGATGAGGATACTTACTTAATACTAAAAAAGGGTGTTGGGGGCGCTAACATTGAAGATGAAGATGGAAATTATAGTGGTAATAAAGCGGTACTTGACGAAGCTAGATATAAAGTTGTGGCTATTGAAAACGAAGCTCCGGACTACATAAAAACAGAGTACACGGTGCTAGCTGAAATAACAAATAAGATTGATGGCGTAACTTTGTTTGGGGGTAATTACGATGATGGATCAAACCCGACTGATACTGATTATAAGATTGAACTTCCTGCGGAGGGGCCTTTCCCCGGAACTAAAAGTTTCACTATAAATAAGAAGTGGTGGGAACATACAGGTAATGAATCCTACCACTGCGGGATGATGGCTTTAACAAATGATGAAGGGACAGGTATCTGGGACACTAGGCGCGATAACGACATATATGTGTCATTTTCAAATAGATTTAAAGTTGATGATGTTAGTTGGGGTCAATCCCCAATCACTATGTCCAATAAGTATAGAGTCACCGGTATTGAGCTTATTCCAGAAGAGACTGCAGACGAGGGATACAATGGCCACGATTTATATAGAATAACAATATCAGAAACTATCCCACAGTCAGAAGCTTGGCTCACTGAATATCTTGCCACAGGAACTTACGGATCTGGAAGTGGCTATCCATACGGAGGACAATTACGTCCTCATTTCTATAAAGAAGAAGTAAAAAACAAACCGGAGTTTGATGGTAGGTTTTTTGTTAAAATAATAGAGGATGAAGCGCTGGCTGCAGCGCTAAGAGTTAATGAAGAAACTCCTGAGGATGGCTATATGACCGTCGCTGCTATAAATTATTTATACCACTTAAAAGACGGTACTAACGTAAACGCGGGGGAAACAGGGCAAGCCGAGAGTATGACACGTGCTCATTGGCTAAGTAATTTAGGTGGAGAAGATAACGATAGGTGGTTTATAGATGAAACAGCGTTTGCAGGTGTGCAACCAGCTAATCAAAACCACCCTAAATACTCTGTCACGCGGGGTGGTGATGGTAGTACAGATTTATGCGATACGGACTTACCTACCGCTTATGCTAATTTTAATCAAGGCGCGTTAATTGATTGGACGGATGGCTCGGGGCCTAATTCCCCCTACCCTAATGCGGGTAACGCAGGTTACCATGCCCCATATCTTGAGGTGGTAACTAGAAATTGGGGTACTGGGGCGAGTAAAGGGGCCGTAAAACTAAAAGGTGTACATGCAGCAACATATGATATGGCGGAATTAGCTGACGATGCTTTAAGTGGTTACAGCGCAGGGACAGATCTTTATTTACACTTATCGTATAGCGGTATTAACCCGAAACCTAATGGAGCGTCTTACACTATCGGCACTCCGCCAGCAGGCGATCCCTTTATAGCTCGACAATATAGGCAATATTATTGGGATGCTTTTGTGCAGGATAAAAATTGGGGGGTTGGTGTCAGTTCTAACTCTGCTACGTCTAACCAAGCAAACATAGTCAAAAACCTAGGTTATGGTAAACTGTTTAAACTACGGGGAGATTCCACTATATACAAGATCCTAGGGGTAACAAAAAGAAGGTTATATAATTATATGGGTAAAATACGTTGGGATGAGGCTGGTGTATTAACCACAATAAATGGTATTCTAGAGTATCCGCAAATGTGGTACGATGGCGAGGGCCAATTGGTAAACAACCTGCACCATCTTGGTGGTTATTATGGTGCTCCAGATAATAAGACTTGGGGTGATGCCAATACGAGTGGCGCTCCGGATCACTTAGTTAACACTATAGATCCACCTGATTTAGATGGGCTTGTCAGGCAAGTAAATGAGTTCACCTTGCATACTAGTGGTGATCCTTTTTTACACTACACAGCTAAACACATACAACATCGTAGTATAACTGACCCATTAAACTGTAGGTGGAATTACCTTATTAAGTATGAGGTGGTAAACGACCCGGGGACACAAGCAGATGGCGAAGCATTCGTGGCGAGTAATCTCACGGATAATAACTCTTTCTCAAACATGTCCGCAAGTTCTGCTGAAAGGCTAGAGTTTGTTGAGGAGTTTAGTACTACAAAAGAAAATGTATTAACTTCATATCCCGCTATATTTGAAACAGAGCCAAAAGAAGATGTTGGTTTAGATATATATTACGAAGCATCTGGTAAAAAGCCAACTAATGTAACTTCATTAAACGTACATGATCTTATCACAATAGGAGCTATAATGCAAATTGGAGTACCTGGTGCTGAGGCTAGCCTCGAGGCTGTGAATGAAGGTGTTTTTGTAACTGGTATAACGAGAGTAGATGCATACCCTAATAGTTGGAGAATAAACTTATCAACGCCAAACCAAGCCGATTATTACGGTGATACCGGGAATAACAATGAAGGTACAGAAATTAGATTTTATAATGACGATGGTAGTTTTGCAATAACCAACCTCCAACAAGTAATACAACCTGGTGGGGGTAGTTTTTTTATTAGCGATGATGGAACAATTTATACTAGGTCAGATACGGGCGCCACTGGTAGTATTATGAGCTCTAGTATAATAGTAATGATGTCCAACAAAATTGGTTTAGGTTGGTTTAATTGCTGGAGCTTTGGAAATGGAGTTGAATCTAATCGCATCGGAGACACTTATAACAAGCCTTATATTACAAATGGAGTAAAAGCCTCCACTACTTTGCTAGAAGACTACAAGGAAGAGCGTAGGAAGTATGGGTTAATATATTCAGGTATATATAATTCAACCAGTGGAGTTAATGACTTAAACCAGTTCATAGCGGCAGAGAAAATAACGAAGGATATAAACCCAATATATGGTAGCATTCAAAAGTTACACTCTAGATCCACTGCTGATGGTGATTTAATAACACTGTGTGAGGATAGAATTTTGAAAATCCTAGCCAACAAAGATGCCTTGTATAATGCAGACGGAAACCCACAATTAATAGCTAGTAACAACGTGTTAGGCCAAGCAATGCCGTTCAGTGGTGAGTTTGGTATATCTAAAAATCCAGAATCGTTTGCGTCGGAATCATATCGAATTTATTTCACGGATAGAGTTAGAGGAGCAGTAATGAGATTGTCAAAAGATGGATTAACGTCAATATCAGACCACGGTATGAAAGATTGGTTTAGAGATAATTTAAAATTATCAACTAAACTTATAGGCAGTTACGATGATAGGAACGACGAATATAATATCACACTTGCTGATAGAAAAGTTTTAGGAGAAGAGTTATTAAAAAATAATGAGCTGGTAGACGGTAATTTTTGGCAAACTAGCAGTGCAGTATCCGCGGACTACAGTCAATCAGGCGTACTTCTTACGTCAAGCGGGGTTGGTGGAACGGTTGGCACGGACAATTATCCACACTGGAAACAGCTAGGATTTAATTTGGTCGATGGCGAAACATATGAGTTAAAAGTTGGGATTTCTGACATTGATAACGGAGGTGCTGGTGTTAGTAAAATTTTTATGATTGGAAATAATGCGAGTGGTGGTAATGCAGATTATAGACCTTATTACGATACTTACCAAAACGTTGATATAAATAGTTCTGGCGAATATACTAATGTTTTTACCTTCAACCAAGCAGCCAATAACAACGATACTAGTATGGCGTTTTATGTAGAAATGTCTAATGGAGCTACATTTGTTAAACAACTGAGAGTAAAATATGTATCACTAAAACCTGTTGTAAGCGATCCTATAACAGTATCTTTTAAAGAAGATGTAAGAGGTTGGGTGAGTTTCAAATCTTTTGTTCCTGAGAACGCTTTGAGTATGGCTAGTGATTACTACTCAACGCTTGGCGGTAAATTATATAAGCATCATATTGAAAATACTAATAGAAATAATTTTTATGGAGTTGATTACAACTCAAGTGTAAATGTTTTGCTAAATGATTTACCTGGAACTATCAAGACTTTTCATGCGCTTAACTACGAAGGTAGTCAATCTAGAGTTGAAGGTATTAAAAGTATAGAGGTCACAATGATAATTAACCCCAATGGTGTTTTTACTTTCTCACCTGATGGAAAATATTTTTGGAATTGGGATATACAAACAATGCTTATGCTGAGCGGCACACCATTTACAACTTCTAATTTTGAAATTGATTTGGATATAAAACAATATAGAAACAATAGTTTAATATACAGCGGTCCAATTAGAATTTATAATAATTCCAATGGAATACATGCCATAAATTTAACAACTCAAGAGGCAGGAGATTTTGAAATTGGAGACATTATAACAACTCAAGATCAAGAAGATATCGTTAATCACTCCAACTCAATGCCTAATGATGGTTGGTTTGCTAGTAACATAATAACAGACAAACAAGAGGGTAGTATACTTGAATTTATAGAAAAAGAAGGAAAATGGTTTAACTATATTAAAGGTGTAGATTCTGATATAACATCAGACACAGATTTTGGTGCTTTCGATATACAAGGAATCGGTACATTATCTAGTATAAGTTCAGATGTATTAACTTTTAGCGATAACGTTAACGCATCATTACAAATTGGTGATATTATATATTTCCAAACTCCTACTATTAACGGTCTCTTTAATACTATAGATTCTAGTAATATAATTAAATATGGAGATGTTACTGCTATAACAAACGATACAATAACTGTTAATCTTATTGATTCTGCACCTGTGGCAGATGATTACATTATGTTTGCAAAAAATCACGCTATCAATACATCTAGTTTACTTGGGTATTTTGCGGATGTTCAATTTGAAAACAATTCTACAGGGAAAATTGAGTTATTCTCAGTGGGTTCTGAAGTAACTGAAAGTAGTAAATAAAAAAAATAAACTATGTCGTATCACGATTTATATAGCAACACAAGTTTAAGAACAGTAAATGACCAAGGGCAAAAAGCTCCTGCTGGATATCATTATATGCCAGATGGAACTTTAATGCTTGATTCAGAAATGATACTGAACGATGAGATATCAATAACGGGTTTTGACTTAGATTTATCAGATCTACCAGCCACAAGCGAACGTAGGCGTTTTAATATACTTGGAAATAGAGGAGCGGAATTTATATTAGAAATTAAAGATAACACCACTGGATATTATTACAATTTTGTAACAAATGTTTTTCAAGTTAGCCCTTCTAGGTTAGAAGAGCAAATCGCCGGTAATTCGTACAATGGAAGTATAACCTTTCCAGCGGTAACAGGTGGTGATGATCAGTATGATGTGTATCTTTACGCAAAACCAGGTACAATACACGCCGCTCACAGTGAGGTTAGATTTGGTGATGGTTCGTTAGACATTAACAACTCCACGGGTTCTAATTCTTTGATGATGCAAAAAGTTATATATCAGTACGCGGCTTTAACGCTAACGCTACAAGGTTATTCGATTGGTGGTACTGTCCCTGCTACTCCTGGTGGTTATGGCACAGATACTATTTCTATCAATAGAGGTAAACCTCAAGTTAAAACAGCTTTTAGTTTTACAACCACAGCCGCAACAAATGCCGCTTATAGAATTTTAAAACAACCAGTAGCAAATGATGTTTTAGCTTTCATTGAACCGGTTGTTGGATCTGCTCCAATAGATTTACCAGGAGAAAATATATACCCAGCTGTTAGTGATACAGACACGGTTGATGGAGCGACAACAACGGCAACTAAAATAGTAATGGATAATAATGTAGCTGATAATATTGTTTTTGGCGATAAAATAACTGTAGAAACAACGGATTTAACAGACACGGTAAACGGCACTGTTAGTGGTGTAAAAATTGTTATGGATAGTAATGTTGCTACAAAAATGGCTGTTGGCGATAGGGTATTGGGTTTAAGAAATGTTGGTGACACGACACTCGTGCAGGTAGTTGCTTTAGATCCAGACGGTGACAACGCTAAGGAATTTCAAATAGATTTTGTTTTAGGTGGTGGAGCGGCTGGTTCAGCTCACGGCGGTAGCACGTTAACCTTTCAACCTAAGTGTAATAGACAATTATTTACGGTGGCTGCTTTAAATCCAGACGCTGACAATGTTAAAGCATTTTCTTACGTTGCCGATGATGGTGGTGGAGGTACTTTTGGAGTTAGAGATGGTGCTACGTTAAGTTTTAGTAACAGAATGAATTATAGTTGGCCTATAAATAATTATGCTGATGTACTTAAAGAGGGTATGGTACTTGTGCCTGGTACAAACGTTACAGCAGATACGTCTGTAGGTGTTTACGAAGACACTTTAATCTTATTTGAAGGAACTAAAGAGGAAAAAACAATAATTAAAAATACAAGACCAGCATTAAGTACTTTGGCTAAAAAACCAACCGTAGTAAAAGGTTTGGTTACCGTTCAAGAAGGGCAAATCGTATTTAACAAACAACAAGTGCTAGCTTTAGCTGGAGATACCTTAAAGGTTGGTGGTTATGGGGAAACTGAAATACTAAGAATATATGGTTGGGAGGTTAAATTTACAGATTTAGCTATTGCTTTAACCGCACCAACCACAACAACTACCGAGGCATCTGCTGGTGGAAGCTCTGCAGATATAGAGGTTAACAGTGTAGAGGGTGTTATTAACAACGTGTCTAGAGTTGGTGGTATAGGTATTAACTCTGCATTACAAAATCCACTTATAACAGCAGGTGGTGGGGCAACCGGAACTGGGGATTGGACTATGGATGCTGTTCAAACTTTAGAAAATGGTATTACGTTAACTGTAGAAAACACAAGTAGAGTTGCAACTATAACTGGTAATATAGAAATTGTAAAAGCTGGTTACGCGGATCAAACGTTAAGATTTGATATAAACAAACTACTTTCTACATCGGCTCCATAGTAAAAAAACAGTGATAACTGTGACTATTATAGATATAAATTAAATTAAATGATAGATAATATTAACTTTAGATGTTTTAGAGAGGGAGACTATGAGGTTTGTTGTGGTTGGTGGGAATGGTGGTGGAAGCGCGGAGGTAGAGACCCTGTAGGTAGAGCTTTTTTACCAAAAGATGAAAGGTGTTTTGTTGTAGAAAAAAATGGAGTGCCAGTAGCTTGTTACTTTTTATTTATAATGGAACCACACGTAGTGGGTTGGACAACTTATTTGGTGTCTAACCCTGATTACAAAGAAAAAGATAGAAGAGAAATAATAAAAACTCTAGTAACAAACGTAGAAAAAGAAGCAGAAAAAATTGGTATAATGCAGTTGTTTACTATTTGCGGCAACAAACAAATGACAAGCATACATGAAAGTTTAGACTGGATGTTAGTTCCCGTGCAGAACGAAGGCTTTAAATATCTAACAAACAACTTTACAAAAAAATAAAACACAATGGGAGATTTTACTGGAAAAAAATCAAAAAGAAACCAAACAAGAACCATGAATCAAATGAATCAAATGATTCAAGGTCAGGTAGACGAGTCTAAAGCGTATAGAGAACAAGCGCAGGGCGTGGCGGATAAAACTAGAAAACAGTACGAGGATTTTGAATTTTCAAATCCGTTTGAAAACATGGAAAACCGCTTTGAAGATATGACGGTTGATATGCGAGCTGCTGAGTTTCAAACACAACAAGGGCAGCAACAAAGAGCTAACATAATGCAAGGCTTAAGAGGCGCAGCTGGATCAAGCGGTGTTGCTGGGTTAGCACAAGCACTTGCTAATCAAGGTCAAATGCAAACACAACAAATAGCAGCTGGCATCGGTCAGCAAGAACAACAAAATCAAAAGCTTGCTATGCAAGAAGGTTCTAGAATAGATCAAATGGAAAGAGAAGGTCAAGCCTCTGTCCAAGCTGCTGAGGCTGGAAGGCAATCAACGCTGCTAGGTATGGATTACGGTGCTTTAACTGGTGCAAACCAAGCCTACCAAGGTTCTTTAGCGAATCAAATGTCTGGTATGGGTATGAAAGCAGATATGTATGGAGCGCAAGCTCAAAATAACATGTTTAGCACATTAGTAGGTGCTGGTGCTCAAGTTGCTGGTGCTTATATGGGTGGTCCGGCAGCTGCAGGGGGGTTAGGGTTTATGAAAACTTTAACTGGTGATAATTAACAGGTGGGTATAATGATAATATAAACAAATAATATGGCAATAAATTTAAACCCAGGAGCAGATGCAACTTTAGTAAATGCAGCTTATAAAGCAGCGGTAAGCACAGCACCTAAAGACTACAGTAGAACTCTTGAGCGCGCGGCAGATAGTTACGAAAAAACTATGCAAGCTCAATCGCAAACGCTTGGTTCAATAGCAGCGCTAGGAACAGCTATTGGTAGCGAGATGGTGGCTAATGCTAATGAGTTGTCTGCAATGGCTGCTGAGGGAGCTGGTTTAGATGCTGAGGGCGCGAAAGTTTTAATAGAAGAGTTATACGCAAACAAGGATGCCCAAAAAGAATTGCGAGGGATAAATTTTTTGCAATCAAGAGAAACCAGACAAAAAAAACAAGCGCTAAAGTTAGAGCAAAGAGAACTTTTTGCCAATATTAAAAACGCAACAGAAAGCATTAGGGTTGGTTCAGAGGCTGTTGCAGCGGGTACGTTTAAGGTTTTAACAGGAAACGAAGCAGAAGCTGATATGGTAAACGCTATTATCAAAAGCAATTTAAAAGATAAAGTTACTAATAACAAAAACATAGCTAGGCTTGGTAGAGATGAGAAAACTGGGGAGCTAATGTACACTATGTACGACACGGAGTCAGATCCTAATGGAGTTTCTTATGATCCACCACAAACAATGACTATCAGACAGTTTAACAAAGCAATAACTACCAATGTAGATGACAAAGGAGTTATGAAAGGAAAACTTAATACTGTGAACGATGCATCGGCAAAAGCAGGTAACACAAGCTTGAATGGTACCTACCATTCGGAGATGAAGCAAATGCATTTGAACCAGTTAGATGATATAGTAAAAACTGATACTGATTTACAAAGAGCTTTTGGTGAAAAGTTTGGTTACTCAAACAGTTCTTTTCTTGAAGACATAATAAAACCAAGTACTTTGTCGCTTGAGCTCTACAACACTTTACTTGAAACCACTGGAGGCGGCGACGTGTTAACAGGTGGTATCACTGACAACATGATAGATACAGATGGTGAAGCGGGTATAAGTCAAGCTGAACTTCAGAACAACACAAACTACGGTATTTTATCTGCTAATATATTAGGCATGAAAGATCCAAAAGTTAGTAAAGCACTGTTCAAAGAATATACAATTGATAAGTTTGAAGCGGCACATAAGTTTGGGTATGGCCAAAAACCACCTGTTGCTGGTAGCGGGACAGATGGAACTAAAACAGATATAAATCCTTATGGTTTACCCGATAAAATAAGATTAGGTCCTATACCGTATGAAGGCGGATACGCACAAGAAGAAACTAGAGCTCAAGTAACAAGGTGGATTGATAGTTTAAATAATGGTACAAAAATCCAATACCAGGGTAACGAATACACTTTTAGAGATAATAATTGGGTGGAAAACTATGGTATAAAAAAAGGTGATGAAGATTTAACTAAAATAATAGGTAATGCTGACGACATGAGAGATGATATATTTATAACTGATCACCCTGGTTTTAACAACATAACAACAAAAGCAGAGGCCGAAAAGATTGATCATGGCAAGGGTAAAACTGCTAGTCAAAACCCATTTGGAGATGGTGCTGGTGAAATAGCAAGGCTACCTAGTGATTTTACAAAAGCGGTGGATAAAGATGATTTAAAAGTTAAAGAATACTTAGATAACATGAAAATAACAGGTTTAGAAGTAAAAGCGTCAGGTTTTGGTTCTGACTCTGTCACACTTAAGCTTGGTGGTAAGTCTAAAACGTTTATAGTTGACACTAACTTCACGGATGACGAAGATAGAGCTTCTGAAATTTGGAAATGGCTACACTCTAATTGGTCGGTGGGCAAAAGTAGTTATAGTGGATCGGCAGCAGACATTGTTGCTGGAGTTGAATCATAATTAATAAATAAATACATGGCTGATATTACAAGTGTAGTTCAAGGAATGATGGATGCTGGGGAACCAGAAGAAAAAATTAGAGAAGTAGTACGTCTTTACAAAGAGAGAGAGGCGGGAAAAACACAAGACTCGACGGTAGATCCGACGATGAGTCAAGACGGTATGGGATCACAATCGGAGGATGGTTCCTTGGTATTAAAATCGACAGCAAAGAGTAGTAAGCCTGAAATTGGGGCTTGGCAGAGTTTAAAAAACAACTTATCGAATTCTCTAGAGACGTCAGGTGATGTTTTGGAATTTTGGGGTATATCACAAGATGAAGACACGGTGGAGGAAGCTCTTGAAAACGGCACTTTAGGTTCTTATTCGGGATTAAGTATAGCCTCTACTTTGATTTGGGAAGGGGCTTTTGGTAGGGAGAAAATGAAGGAGTGGAAAAAAGAATCTCCTGGGTTCTTCCAGAACTTTGGTACCTCTGACTCAGAAACTTTTGGGAAGGTTATAGAATCTTTTGGGAACGACAAGGCTGGAGTAAAGCAAACTATGACCTTTAAAGAGGCAGATAGTGTTTTGGACTATTTATCAGTAGCTGCTGGTGCAGTTGTTAATGTTGGTGGGTCAGTTGTTTACAACCTTGGTACTCGTGGAACGGGTTACTTTATGGATTTTGCTGCTGAAAATTTTATAGAAGCAAATAAGATAAAAGCGGAATCACAAGGTAAAACTTTAAATGAATTACTAGTAGCGAATGAAGCTGACGTTAGCACTCCTATTAAAATAGCTGCTGTTCAAGCTGGTTTAGAGCTATTTAGTTTCGGTAAAATTACTAAAGCACTTGGAGGTAAAAGTGTAACAAGAGAACTCGGTAAAGATTTAGCTAGGAGATATGCTACTAATAAAGCTGTTAGAGTGGGGCTTGATGTTGTATCCACTGGTAGCACCGAGGCCCTCACTGAAATGACTCAATATGGTTTGGAGTTTTACAATAAAGAGCTAGCTAAAGCTAAGGGAGAGGGTAGGGATATAAATCTAGCAACAACAGTTGCAGAGGGAATGTTTAGTGAGGAAGGAGTGGAAAGTGGGTTACAAGGTTTTTTTGGTGGAGCAGGATTAAGGGGAGGCGGTTACTCAGCCAAAGCTATTGGACATGTTAGAAAGACTGTTAGCGATATTGATGTTGAGGCTGATTTAAGTAGCCTAGTTGACTTAAAGAGAAAATTCAGCGAAACTAAAGACGAAGATGTAAAAAGTGCTGTTGAAGACAAGATAATTGACTTAACAGCTAGTATTAGCGATAAGATAAAGAAGGGTAATAAAATATATGAATCACTATCTAGTGGTAACGTATCCGACATAGGTAACCTCGGTGATTTAGCCGATGTTGCTGCTTATAGGGTTACTGAGCTGAATAAGAAATTGGCTAATGGAAATATATCAGAAAAAGATCACAGCTTGGCAGTAGAGGGTCTCACCAACAAGTTTAAGGCTAGTAAAACCAAGATCAAAACCATCATCAACACGGCTAACATTGTAAAACAAGCCGAAGCACTTTCTAAAGAAACAGGGAAAAAAGGTAGTGTCGTTGAGTTAACAGCCGCTGAGATAGAGAGTATGAACGAAGAGGGTTTAGATTCTAAGAGCGCTTCCGAACAATATGGGTTTATACAACAAAAGAGTGATGGTAGTTTTAAGATAATACTTAATAAAGATAAACCGATGGTGGGGACAGCAGCCCACGAGTTTATGCATGCTGTTTTATTCAAAACTGTTGGTAATAATGAGAGTATACAGAGTGGGTTAGGAGATGCTTTGATTGATCATGCTGAGAAATTAGGTGGCGATGCCACTGCTTTGGGTAGGAGGTTAGCTGCTTATGGGAAGTACAATAAGGAAGGCGAATTCAAGAGAGACGCTGGGTTTGGTGAAGAGGTTATAACCATAATGTCAGAGTTAATAGTTGATGGTAGCTTGAAGTTTGAGGAAAACTTCTTTACTAAAATTGGGGATGTTATTAGAGGTTTTTCACAGGATTATTTGGGGAAGGAAATTACTTTCAACACTGGTAAGGATGTTTATAACTTCGTAAAAGACTATAGCAAGAGTATTAAGAGTGGTAAGATAAATAAAGCAATACTAAAAGTAGCTGTTGAAGGCGCTAAAGGAAAACTAGTTGATGGTTCCAAAAAAGAATCTACTGCTTCCACTAAATTTTCAATGGAGCAAGATAGTAAAGACTCTATAGATGGTATGGCTGAAATGGGTTGGACTAATGAGAGCTGGAAGAAACAAGGTGCTGACTTCGCTATAAAGAGTATGAAGGACGAAAAGCTTCTTGACGGGTTAATAAGATCTAAATATAAAGCTGATGTTGTTCCTAGTAATTTTGTTGATTTAGTTTACTCTGAGTTAGTTAGTCACGTTAAGAGTTTTAAGCCAGAATCTAATGATAGTCTATTTGGTTGGGTGAATTCTCAAATATCAAATAAAGCTGGTAACGTCTATAACAGAGAGTTCAAGGTTGATGACGAAATGAAAGGCGCTAAAGATATAGGTAAGACAACTAAAGAAGGTGAGGTTAAAGTTCAAGTTGCAGCAGAAAAATCCAGTGAAATGGAAGCTTTTGAAGAAGAAGATTTATCCATTCAGGGTCAAGCTAAAAAAGAAAAAGCTGATAAACAACAATATTCTGAGTATAGAAGAAAGCTAGGGTTTAAGGAAGGTGATAAAATATATAATGAAGTACTAGAAAACGTTAAGAAAAGTTTGATGATAGCTTATGGTACTACTCAGAACATTGCAGATGTTCAGTTAAGAGCTCAAGCCGTTGCCGCTAAACTAAAGAAAGAATACGCTAATCTTAATAGTCCTCTTTTCAAGCAGATTAAAAACTTCTTGACATATGGTGTGGCTGACACAAAAGTACAATATGGCACTAAGGATATTTACATATCCCAGTTAAAGAAGCTAAGAGAAGACATCGTAAAAAACACATCTACGGCTGATTTAGTGCAAATGGAGAGAAACACTCCAGAAGCGGATAGAGTATTTACTGACTTCGTTAAGGTGTTAACTTCTATAGATCAAGTAAGAGATGCTGTAAACAAAGAGCAGTTACCTCCTGATGCTTTAAACAAAATAACAAAAGATAAGAAAACTGGTAAAGGTGCTTTCTCACCTTCTCTATATAATAAAGTAATGCCAACAGAAACTGAGTTGGTAAGTTGGGCTGATCAACCGGGCAAAAACCCTATAACTGGCTTGAGGCAAGGTTTAAAAGGTACTAGAAAAGATGGTCTTGCAATGCGAATGGTTAATAGCTTAGTTACCGATGCAATCATGGAAGCTAGACAATCTGATCAAGTTCAAGATAGAATTGCTGGTATGGACATCGATCCAGGAAGTGTTGCTGAACTAGGAGCTGCAATTGGTAGAGAAGTTAATGTTAAATTCTCTAAGAGTAACGCGATAGAAGACATCTCTGCAGCTATGAATGGTTCGGGAAGTGTTAACGTGTATTCTCAAATTAAGTTCTCTAAATCGCACAGAGAAGCTTATGAGAAGCAACTGACTAAGAGAAGACCTGATCTTACTGAAAAGCAAAGAAAAGGGGCTGTTCAATCTGTATTTGACTTTGTTGATGATAAAGCTATCCCTAATCATTTAAAATCTAAGTATGAGAAAATGGCTATGCACTATATGGCTAATGGTTTCTTAATACTACCTGAAGATGGTTATAAAGTTATAGAGGCTGAGAAGTTAGCTGCTAAAAACAAAATAGATCCATTCTCCGTAAAAGATCCTAATGTTTTAATGCAAGCATACGTTGAAGACTCTAAGTCTAAGAGAACTGATCCAGATAAAGTTAAAACGTTTTCTAATAAAACCCAGTTGACTAGTGGTGTTACAGTTTACGATGTTGAAGATTCTAAACAAGGACAGTTAGACGTTAGAAAAGTAGCAGACACTCATTTTGGTCCAAAGTTTAATAATTGGTGTTTGTGCGCGCGTTTACGAAATGATTTTAATGATGGCGACGTAATACGTACCGTTAACTACGATGGTATACAAGATGTTATAATGAACACCTATCTTAATGAAAAATACGATTTTGGATCTTTAGAAGTTATTGTTGAAAACACTGCAGAAAGTAAAGTAAGAAAACTAGTTGATAAATTACTTGTTGATAAGAAAAATGATTTAAAACATAGAGTTGAAGAAGCTAATAAAGTATTTCCAGGTTTTACTAAAGGTGATGGAAAAGTAGTTATATTTATTGATAGAAAAAACGCAGAATATAATCTTAATAACGCTTTTGCACTATGGAAGAACTACAACAAACAAGGAAATGGATTTAAAATAGCATTTCAGAATGGTAGGTTAATTGCCTTTAGAGATGGTGATAATATGAGTTGGTGGGATAAAAATGACAAGCCTACAACTGGTGTTGTTGTAAGAGGTAAAAAAGTTGATGGATTTAAGGAGGTTGTAGAAGTAGATAAAACTAAAGAAACCTTATTGTATTACGAAAAAGTAACTGGTGATAAGAAAAACGGTACAACAATTGAAAAAGATCTTGATGGACTACTTGTTTCGCAGGTAACAAGAAAGAACGGCAAACTTGATGGGGAAATTATCAAAGTGCAAAAAGATAATAAAAGATCAAACGAATACTACCGAACACAAACTGAAAACTATAGAGATGGACTTAGGGAAGATTTTAAAGAAGAAAGAACTTATATTGATAAAAAAGCTAGCGTTGGAACCCAATTAGGTAGAAGTGAAGAAATTAGGCTTAGCGACATAACTAAATATGAAAGATCTTTCACTGAAACAAATGGATTCCTAGATACTGAGACCATAAATATTGAAGGTACTGTTAATCAAAAATACTTTAAAGAGTTTAACGATCCTGGCTCAGTAACTGGGTGGGAAAAAACAAACCTACCTTATTTAACACCTACCCACGAAAGATTCTACGGTATGCAAGGCCAAAAAGTAAAGTTAAAACTAAGGCTAGATGAAAAAGGAATAGACATGCCTCGCGGCACTACGGATATGGCTTCGGGTGGTTATAAAACCGTAACAATAGACGGTGTTGTACAAGAACCAAGAGTTAAGTTTTCTAAAAGTGCTGAGAATAATGTTAAGTTTTCTTTAAGTGAGGTAGAAGTTGATAACGCACACCATATAAATCAATTTGTAGATCAAATAGAATCTGGTGATCTTAATATCAATGATATTGTTGAGAAAAATGGAGATGTTTACAAGTTAAAAAAAGACATAAAAAGAGAAAAAGGTAGAGGTCGACCAGATAAAAAACAAGTTGACCTAGATTTTATAGCAGAGCATGTTTGGAAAATTAATAACGATGCTATTTATGGTTCAATAGCTGAAAACCAATTCAGGCAAAAAGTTGTTGAGTATTCTATTGTAGAATCAAGAAAAACAGGGAAAACTCCAAACCAAGGCCTTGTTTATGAAAATAAATTTAGAGAAAAAGCTTTTAAATTTTTAAAAAATATAAACTCATTAGTTGAATCTTTTGTTGGAAAAGGAGATGTTTACTTTAGCCTTGGTAACGTGATAGCTGGTATAGAAGTTAAGCTAAATAAAGCTAGAGGTGTTTCACAGGTTATAAATTTTGAAAAAGTAGGTAATAAATTAAAATTAAAGTTTGCTAATCCAAATGAAACAAAAAGCCATAGAGATAATAAAAAAACCTATGACAATGAGATAGCTGAAAAAATACAAGATAAATTTGTAGAGATAGAAAAACTTATAGGCAAGGTGGGTGATGATTTTATTTTAACAGACAATCAGGTGCAAGTGTTAAAAGAAAACAAAAGTAAATTTTTAGTAAAAGTAAACATGGATAGTGAAAAGTATATTACCTGGGCTTATGCTAATGGTAAATACAAAGGTACACCTCAAGGTATTATCGCGCTAGGCGAGCAAGTATACTTAATGGAAACTGGTAATTTAGATGTAGATTTGTTACACAAAAATATCACAGACACTTACAATAAAAACAATAAGGATATAATAAACCCTTTAAAGCTAGTAAAAGGAAGTAAAGGTATAGATTTAATTGCATATGTTCAGATTAGTGAAGGTAACAAACTAACATTTAGAACTGCTCCCATAATAGAAGACACGAATTTTGAAACATCTTCCATGGCTTTAAGTGATAAAAATGGCAAGAGATTCGCTAAAGCTATAGATACTTCATTGAAGTTTTCTAAATCTACCAAAGCATCGAACACCATAGCTAAAGCCGTTTCTTTTTCTCGTTCTGCCAACAACCCAGCAAAAGGTATTACTGTTCTAGATTTTGATGACACTCTAGCTACTAGTAAATCTTTAATTAGATTCACTAAACCAGATGGAACTAAAGGTACGTTAAACGCAGAGCAATACGCTAGTACTTACGAAAACCTTTCAGAGCTAGGTTATAAGTTTGACTTCTCAGAGTTTACTAAAGTTGTAGATGGCAAGACAGCACCACTATTTAACAAGGCAATGAAATTGCAAGGTAAGTTTGGTCCTGAAAGTATGTTTGTGCTAACAGCTAGACCAGCAGAATCCGCCGGTGCTATACATGCGTTTTTAAAAGCGAATGGTTTAAACATACCTTTAAAAAATATTACTGGCTTAGCTAGTTCTACTGCTGAGGCGAAAGCCCTTTGGATGGCTGAAAAAGTTGGTGAAGGTTATAACGACTTTTACTTTGCTGACGATGCGCTACAAAACGTGAAGGCTGTTAAAAACATGCTTAATCAACTTGATGTTAAATCTAAGGTTCAGCAAGCTAGAGTTAAGTTTAGTAAATCAATGAATGAAAAGTTTAACGATATATTAGAAAATGTTACTGGTATTGATTCTATAAAAAGATTCTCTATTATTAAAGGTAGAAAACGTGGTGAAAGTAAAGGTAAGTTTAGATTTTTCGTACCACCATCTCACGAGGATTTTGTAGGGTTATTATATAACTTTATGGGTAAAGGTAAAGAAGGTGATAAGCATAGAGATTTTCTTGAACAAGCTTTAGTTAGACCTTTAAATAGAGCTAATAGAGAGTTTGATACAGCTAGACAAAGTGTCGCTAATGATTACAAAGCATTAAACAAACAGTTCCCAGAAGTTAAGAAAAAACTTACAAAGAAAACTCCAGATGGTGACTTTACTTTTGAAGATGCTGTAAGAGTTTACTTGTGGAATAAACATGGTCACAAAATACCTGGATTGAGTGAAACTGATCAAGCTAAGTTATCTGAGTTAGTTCAGTCTGATCCACAGCTACAGGCTTACGCTGAAAATTTAAACATAATATCCAAACAAGAAACTTATGTTAATCCAACTGAAGGTTGGAATTCTGGTGACATAAGAATGGATCTAGATGATGCTACGGGTAGAATAGGTAGAAAACAATTCTTTAGTGAGTTTATTGAAAACGCTGACGTTATATTTTCTGAAGAAAATCTAAATAAAATTGAAGCTGGTTACGGCAAGGAAGTTAGAGAATCTCTAGAAGATATATTATATAGAGTTCAAACTGGTAGAAACAGGCCAACTGGACAAAACGCTCAGGTCAACAAGCTAATGAACTTTTTAAATGGCTCTGTTGGTACAGTGATGTTCTTTAATATGAGATCAGCATTGCTTCAGCAGATGTCTATAGTTAATTACATTAACTTTGCCGATAACAATGTATTCGCAGCGGCTAAAGCTTTTGCTAATCAGAAACAATATTGGGCTGACTGGTCGTTTATATTTAATTCTGACATGTTAAAACAAAGACGAGGTGGTATACAGACTGATGTTAACGGTGCTGAACTTGCTGCTAGCCTGCGTAACTCTAAAGATATAACTAGAAAATTAATATCTAAATTATTAGAAATAGGGTTTATGCCTACTCAAATTGGTGATAATATTGCTATTGCAACTGGTGGAGCTGCTTACTATAGAAATAGAATAAATACGTATTTAAAACAAGGTTTAAGTCAAAAAGAAGCCGAAGCTAAAGCATTTACAGATTTTCAAGATATAACTCAAGCTACTCAGCAGTCAGCAAGACCTGATATGGTCTCTAAGCAACAAGCGTCTGTTATTGGTAAGGTTATATTAAATTTCCAAAATGTTACCTCTCAGTTTAATAGATTAGGTAAGAAAGCTTTTCAGGATATATATAATAGAAGAATAACAAAACCTAACACGACTCAAATGCAGAGTGATATATCTAATGCGTCTAGGATAACATATTACTTTGCCGTGCAAAATTTAATATTCTACACGCTGCAAACAGCTTTGTTTGCTATGATGTTTGATGATGACGAAGAAGATAACAATAATTTATTTCTTAAGAAAAAAGAAAGGTTAATAAACGGTAGTATTGACTCTGTATTAAGAGGTACTGGTTTAATTGGTGGTGTGGTTGCTACATTGAAAAACGTAGCTATTGCTTTTGCTAGACAAAGAGATGTTGATTATAATCCAGATGAAAGCGCGGTTATGTTAGAGGCGTTAAACTTATCACCTGTATTGGGTATTAAAGGTAGAAAAATAGTTAACGCTGAAAAAACTCTTAATTATAACAAAAAGGTTATAAAGGAAATGGAAACTTTTGATATTGACAACCCACAATGGTCCGCTGTTACAAATTATACGGAAGCTCTTACAAACATACCTTTAAACAGATTGTACAATAAAACACAAAATGTTAGACAAGCTTTGAATAACGATCATTCAGCATGGGAAAGATCTTTAATGTTTTTAGGTTGGAGTCAATATAACCTTGATCTTGAAAATAAAAAAATGGAAAAGATTAAAGAGGATATTAAAGAGAAAAAGAAAACTAACTCAAAGTCAAATACAAGATCAAACACTAGGACTAGAACTAGAACAAGAACTAGAACAAGAACTAGGTAAACAATTCAAAAAATAAGTGATAATATAAAGATGGTGAAAAGACTAATAATATCGCTATTACTAGTATCTAATATAGTAACAGCTCAATCATTTGATAAAGAGAGTGTTAAGAAGCTATTTAAGTTCTCTACGTTTTATGCTGCGGTAAACGGTGGTACATCGCTTTCTGATGTAGACGTTTTTTCTGTAAACAACGGATTATCAACACAAACAATTTCAACTCCTTACGATTATAATTTCGCCATAGGACTACGTAAAATAGCTAGATTCGGATACGAAAACAAAGCACAAACATTTTACGATGGTACTGAGACGAATTACAGCGATGCAGCCGTTGTAGGTAAGTCAAGAGGGGTTGAATACTTATTCGAAGTAGACTACAAAAGACAAGAAGGTAAAGATTATATGGACCAACACCATTTTATTAGATACAGCTCTGATGATGGTTGTCCAGATGAAATGTGTATAAACTTCTTTGCTTTAAAAATAGAATACTTAGAAGATGGATTTGCTGATATTAAATACTTTGAAGCATCGGAAAGATATAGAGTTAGAAAAAGTAGAAACTTATCTTGGAATATTGGAGCAGCACATAGACTAGCGGAGCCTTACGGTTATAATCCATTAGACGAGTGGGTGTTAGATAATGGAGATATTCATTATACTTACTTAGCACTACAAGAAGGTTATACGGTGGATGTGTATAGCAGCGAATACTTTTCGCCGTCAGGTGAATTAGTGGCTACAAGCCCAGAGGTTTGGGAGGCAGTTGTTATACCAGAAGTTTTGGCTGATTACACTGAAAAGAAAAGAAACGAATTAAAACAAACTATAATGCACTCTGTGGTTATGGGTTTTGATTATTATAAATATAGTAAATCAACTTGGATGCACGCTTGGGCTAGTGTTATGCCTTACCACTATGATGATGGTAGTGAGTTTTCTTATCACAACTATGTAGACGGACAATGGGCTGATTACTCTTTAGGGTTTATATATGGCATAAAACACAATAAACAATTAGGTTATTTTCTTGAAGGAAAATACAATAGGTACTGGAACAGAACTTGGTACGACTTTAAATTAGGTATGAATTACGTTATATTTTAACATGACAAAAGAATTAACCGAAGACTCTGGCTTCAAAGTAAGTATAAAAACATTGGTAGGTATTGGGGCTGCAATGGCAACCGTTATAAGTATGTGGTTTATGCTACAGGCTGATATTGCTTTAGCAATGGAATCACCAGCTCCTCCAGACCCAGAGGTTACTCGTATGGAGTTTGACATGAAGGATCAAATGATTAGAGCTACAATCATGGAAACAAAGAAAGATGTAGATGAGATGAAAAAAACCTTAGAAAGAATAGAAGATAAACTCTACAAAAGATGATGAGTAAAATAGATGTTTCCTGGAAAATCTTTAGTATATACTTATTAGTACTTGTTTTAGTATGTGTATGTGGAAAAGCCTCTGGTCAAATATCTGTATCTCAATTTAACGCTAGCTGGAACTCGGCTAACGAGGTTTCTTGGGTTCAAGACCTTAGTGATTGCCAAACTTTAGCATATGTAGATATCGCAGCTAATCCTAAAATGCAAGTAAAACATAAAATAGCAGCTATACCTACTATTATAATATTTAAAGATGGAGTTGAAGTAGCTAGATTTCAAGCTGATCTTAGCTTTAAGATGATGGCTACAAGAGAAGAAGTACAAGAAGAAATAGACAATATATTAATGAGCGACTTTTAACATGGCATACAATAACAAGAGTGTTGGTCCACTTAAAATAACGGAAGCATCTTATAACAAGCAAAACCGTAAGATGAGAAAAGAAAACCCTACAATGGGTAGTAAGCTAACTAGTGGTACAAGTCCTAGAAGAGTAAGCTTCGCTTGTAGGTTTGGTAATATGCAAGGGGATATGAAGGACAAGAATGGAACTCCAAGTAAGTTATCTAAAGCTTTAACAAAGTGGGGGTTTGGCAGTAAAGAAGCTGCTAGGAACTTTTGTAGAAAACATAAAAAATCATAATATGAAAGGAGTAAAACATTATACGGAAGATGGTTTGTATAAGGGTGAAACACATAAAATGGACGGTGAGGTTCACACGGGCGCAAAACATAGTAAAACCAGTAAGGTTGTATCGCATAAAAAAGGAGGTCCATTTAAAATGAACAAAAGCCCTTTTCATGAATCTAAGGGATTGTGGGCTAATATACATGCTAAAAGAAAACGTGGGGAAACAATGAGAAAGAAGGGTGACGAAGGTGCTCCGTCTGAACAAGACTTAAAAGACTCGCAATAAAATGAAAAAACTACTACTACTATTATTACTACCAATATTATCGTTTAGTCAGAACTGTGTTCCGACTACTATAATTATAAACCTTGATCAATATCAAGGTGAAACTTCTTGGGATGTAAAAGATTCAACTGGATTAGTAGTTGCTGATGGTAGTGGGTATTGGTCCCAGCCTGATTATGGTATTGTTGTAGAGCAAAGGTGTTTACCTGTTGGTCCTTTAACTTTTACGATAAAAGATAGCTATGGCGATGGTTTAAACGGAGCTCTTTGGGGTGGTTTAGATGGATCGTATTATGTAGTTCAATGTTATGATACTATAATACACGGAACAACGCCTAACTTCTTCTATGATACCGCTCACGCTATTTTAGTAGCTCCATGCCCACCGATATTTGGTTGTATGGATTCTTCTTATGTAGAGTTTAATCCTAGGGCTGACACAAGTGACGGCTCGTGTAACACTTTAATAGTATTTGGTTGCATAGATTCTACAATGTACAATTACGATGCTCTAGCTAACACAATGTCTTTGGTGCCAGCATGCGAATTTACGCTAACGCTAACTGATTTAATTGGAGATGGTTGGGCACCAACATCAAACCTAGAAGTAATACAAGGTGATAGTGTTTGGAATTTTACACTAGACACAATTGCTTACTTTAAAGACTTTAAAATAAACTTAAAATCACCTGAACCAGTATCATTTAAGTTTTCAATATCAAACCAAGGAATGCAGTCAGCTGCTCACTGTGGTTTTAAACTAACAAATCCTCTAGGCATGACTATGATAGAGGTTGCACCACCTTTTATACAACCACTATTCAAACGCGTTGTGCCAACTTATTGTGGTAACTACTGCGTTGATAGAATATTTGGCTGTATGGATCCATTAGCACTTAACTATATAGATACAGCTAATACTAACACTCAGTGTTTTTATGTTCTTGGTTGTACCAACTCATCTTACCTAGAGTACTACACACAAGGTTTTGTGGCTGACACTAGTGATGGTAGTTGTGATGTAAAAGCAGAGTGGGGTTGTACTGATTCTTTAGCTTTTAATTTCGATACAATAGCAAATATAGATAACGGTGGATGTTTACCTGTGATCTTAGGATGTATGGAGTCACTAGCTTTTAACTTTGAACCCCTAGCTAACACTCCAGATACTTGTATTGCTATAGCTTACGGTTGCATGAGTTCTATAGCCTTAAATTATGACCCTCTGGCTAACATAGATGATGGTAGCTGCATCGGAGTTGTTTATGGATGTATTGATACTTTAGCATTTAATTACGCCCTTACAGCTAACGTAGATGACGGTAGTTGTATTCCCGTTATATATGGATGTATAAATCCAACTCAATTTAATTATGACTCTCTAGCAAATACAAATAATGGATCTTGTATTCCTTATATATACGGCTGTACAGATTCTGTAATGTTCAATTATAACCCACTAGCAAATGCTGACAATAATAGCTGTACTCCTTTTGTATTCGGTTGTACGGATCCTTCTATGCTCAACTATGATCCTTTGTCAAATACGGAGGATTTTACCTGTATTGAGTTCTTATACGGGTGTATGGATCAAGCGGCTTTTAACTATGATTCACTGGCTAACACGGAAAATGAATCGTGTATTACTATCGTTGAAGGTTGCATGGATCTTAATGCCTATAACTATTCTGTCGAGGCCAATGTTAGTGATAACAATTGTCTTTATGATGCTACTTGCGTTACTGGCCCTGGTTTACCTTATTGGTTAAACGATCCTTGTTATGCTTGGGTAATTTCAGTAGATGATTATTGCTGTGATAATGCTTGGGATACGGTTTGTCAGTTAACTTACAACTACTGTGATGGAACTTATGTTGGACCAATACTAAGTAGAATTGAAAACAAAAAAGAACTAATAATGATTACTGATTTATTAGGTAGGCCAACAAAACAAAGTAAAAACAAACTTCTATTTTACCTCTACAATGATGGTAGTGTAGAGAAAAAATTAATCAAACAATAATAATTAAAAAGTAAAAAATGGCAACAACAACAGCAACGATTACGCTTTCTAGTGCAGATTTACTAAGTGACAACTTGTCGTTGTCAGCTACGATGAACCTGTACCAACACAACACAACAGCAACAGGGTTGGATGAAATGAACTATCATAGATTAGTTATTCCAACAGGTACCTCGTTTGACCTTATAGCAGAGAGTGCGGCTTTATCAGAAGATGCGTCTTATGTTTATATTATAAACAAAAACACAGACGTAACAGACTACGTACTAATAGACATTAACTCGGAGGAAATAGGTAGATTATATGCGGGTGACTGGATGTTCATACCTTGGGATTGTGATTTAACACATGCTACAGCTGATTCTTCTATAGAAATAGAAGCCGTGGGTCACGAAACTATTATAGAGTATGCTTTATTTCACAATGGAGAAACTTTACCAACTTCTGGAGACTAATAATTAACACTAAATAAATAAAAACATGCCAACAACAACAGCAACAATAACACTTGCTTCTTCAGATATAGCTGATAATTCATTTTCAATATCTAACACATCAACACTTTATAACGCCGGTAACGATACTGGTATTTCTGAAACCACAGGGTTAGGAAGAAAAAAAGTAGCATCCGCTTCTAATGTAATTTTACTAGACGCTACGTTAGCGGGTGGTATAGCTCAAGACGTGACGCCAGATAAATCTGCTAAAGTATTTATTAAAAACCACAATGATCGAGGTGATGGATCTAAATTTGTAAACATTTTATTAACAACTGTGGAAATAGGTAGGTTATATGGTGGTGATTGGATGTTTTTTCCTTGGAACGCTACGGATGGCAAGGATATTGAGATTACTCCTTCTGACGCTACTGAAACTACGCTAGAGTATACTGTATTTTACGAATAGTAAATGGCTTTGCAAAAAAACATATCCGGAGAACTAACCCAAGAAGTGTTAGCGGTGGGATATGGCGCCAAGGTGTCATCAATCTCCTTGGTTAATATCCATGCTAGTACAACTTGTACTGTGGATATGTATATTGAAAAGAAATTATTTGGTAAGTTCTACCTAGCAAAAAATATAGCGCTTCCTGTTGGAGTAATCTTAGTGATTGATGGGCTTAATTTTAATACTGGAGACAATGGGTTTGGGTTATTTATAAAACTAACACAAGGAGCCTCTGAAACACCAGTGGTAGATTTAATAATAAAGTAACATGAAGTGGATAGGCCAACATATATATGATTTAGTATCTAGGTTTCGAAATGATGTCTATTTAGAAGATATATCTACTGGCACCATAGCTAGCGGCGCTCATCTTGGTCTAGACTCAAACAACAAAATTGTAAAAGCGGTTGATGGTGGGGGTGATCTTACATCTATTGTAGCTGGAACTGGATTAAGCGGAACTAATTTAACGGGTCCAATACCAACTTTAAACGTTGATGCGTCTCAAACACAAATAACCTCTGTAGGAACAATTGGAACTGGAGTTTGGCAAGGAACAGCTATAACAGCCGCTTATATTGCTGCTGCACAAACCAACATAACTTCACTAGGAACTCTCACGGATTTAACCGTAGATAATGTAAATATAAACGGTGATACAATAACCGCTTCAGGAGATTTAGCTATAGTTGCTACGGGGAACGATATTTCTGTAGACACAGATAATTTTGTTATAACATCTGCAACTGATCAAAGACCTTTTTTAGAATTAAAAAATACCACAAACAGTACTAAGGGTAGCAAACTTCAATTTACTAAAGATAAAGGTGCGGCTGGGGCGGACGGTGATATCATAGGTTTAATTGATTTTATGGGTGATGATGCGGCTCAAACCCAAACCCTTTTTGCACGAATTCAAGCTCAAGTATCTGAGGCTGATGATAGTGATGAGGCTGGTAAATTAACCCTAAGTGTAGCCGCAAGCGATGGAACAACCACGTCGATTAAGCAAGGCTTATTGTTAGAAGGCGAGCACGCAACAAGTGGTGAAGTAGATGTAACGATAGCTAATGGAGCCGCTTCAACAACTACTATAGCTGGAACGCTTACTATGGGTTCAACAGCTACAATAAATAACTCTGGCGTTGTGCAGGTTGCAGCGCAAACAGTTATTGATCACGATCAACTCGCTAATTTTACTGCCGATGAACACTTTACGCAAGCCAATATTACAACTGTAGGAACGATTGATACTGGAGTTTGGAATGGGACGGCTATAGCTACGGATCAACAAAAACATTTAGCCACTTTTGATATAAGAGGATATAGTACTGCTGATGGTACTAATTACGAGATACCAGTTTTTGTAACTGATAATAATGCTCCATTTGAACACAATACAAGCGCTGGATCTGATGGTTTGACAGCTTTAGCGGTAACCAAATTAATAAGAGCTACTGGAGTTGTTATGCCTTACGCGGGTACTTTAAAAAAATGGAAAGGTTGGGCAACTCATAGTACCACATCTGGAACCTGTAATATCGCTTTATTTAGATATAGACCTGTAGCTGGGAATGGTAGCACTGTTTCTTTGGTGTTATTAGACGCGGTTGGTCACACTCCAGCTGGTAATTCTAAAGTTATTGACATAGAACAAACTACTTTCACGGACGCAGATGTAGCAGAGGGAGATATTATAATATCAGGAATAAAGGGTGATGGCTCACAAATAACATATTTTGTGTCAACATTAGAAATTGAATGGGATTAAAATAAAATAAATGATAAGCAAACATATATCGGATAAAGAAGGAGTGTATAGCACAACCGCTACACGTAGGGGATTAGACAACAACCCTAGTCAATTTGAACTAGCTAACATGAAGGAGATAGCCGCTCAAGTGTTCGAGCCGTTAAGAGAGTGGGTTGGTGGACCTATCAGAATTAATAGTTTTTATAGAGGTAAAGCCCTAAACAAAGCTATTGGTGGATCAACTACATCTCAACATTGTAAAGGTCAAGCTATGGATATAGACGATGGTGGGTGCAAGAAGACAAATGCTGAGATGTACGAGTGGATAAAAGAAAATTTAAACTTTGATCAAATGATCTGGGAATTTGGTGACGATAAGAATCCTAATTGGGTACACATAAGTTATGTCAATGAAATTGACAATCGGAATCGATGCTTAAAAGCATACAAGGAGAATGGCAAAACTAAATATATGGTTATCTAGTGATCGAACAAATACTCATGTATTACCTAGCATTCTTTGCGATAGTAGCAATAACAGTAACAATAATCAGTAGGATAAAAAGTGACAAAGATGACATTTGATATAAAAATTACAGAAGAAGATCTAGTTAGAGATATTACTACTATATTTAACTAGATATAATTTGACCTGGGGGGCGAGACTATATTCAATTAGATATAATAAAAAAAAAGGGATAACCGTAATTGGCTATCCCTTTTTTAATTTGCATTAACTACTAAGCCGCTACATTCTTCTGACTCTGTACCTCAATCCTAACGTGTTGTGCTAGGTTTTTAAGGTCTTGCATTGCTTTCCTTACTCTAGTTCCTGCAGAGTTGTTGCCTTCAGCAAATTTAGTAGCATCAGTTGTAGCTGTTTCAAAAACCGTTTGCATTGTTGTCATCATTTTGATTACTTCGTTTTCCATAATATTTAATTTAATTTATAAGCTTGATATTTCACAAGATCCACCGGAGCAAGCTAATTCCCCTGCTAGATCTGTTTCGTCAGTTGATTCAACAATATGATGTAAGACCACATCGTTTAAGAGCTTGACTCTCTTATTAAACTCTTCCTCGGTTATATCCTCAAATGGAGCTTGAGTGTAAGAACCACCATCATAAGGAAGGACTGCCAAACCATTGTAGCATTCTCGGTTGTCCCACATCCATTTACCAGCCTCATCCCATTCATGCTTTTTCAAACTTATTGTCGCAGACACATTGTGAGTGTTTGATCCCTTACGGTGACCAGGCTTAACCCATTCAGTGGCAACTTGTTTTACTCTCTTGAGTAGATCAAAAGCAGATTCAGTTCTCATTATAGAACCTTTAGGCGCTG
>Ga0307488_10000291_pt1 | contig 40266 bp, 47 predicted proteins | sample SB02metaG_FD_202248 | JGI IMG/M metagenome (GOLD analysis project Ga0307488, IMG submission 202248) | Sea-ice brine microbial communities from Beaufort Sea near Barrow, Alaska, United States - SB 0.2 | ecosystem: Environmental > Aquatic > Marine > Coastal | place: USA: Alaska | collected... | reverse complement strand
TCAGTTCCCATGTGTTCTATATAATCTACTTTCATTGCTTTGTGAGCTCCTTCTTACGTTCATTAAGCCACCCAACTATCTCATCATTGACAGGGAAGTGTGACGATGTATATGTCCAAGCTTCTTCGGGGTCTTTGAAGACCTCAGGGTAGACACTGCTAGATGCCCATACTTCTGGTTGCTTCACCTTGATACCTTGTAGCACCCTAACTGTGTAGTCATACACTAAATCAGAGACCATAGGGTTATCTTCTGTGTTGTATGAGTGGGCTGCTGTGAGTAGGAACCGTTGTTCCCATTCAAGGTCTTGTAGTTCATTCATGACTCACTCTCCCAAGGCATCACATACCCATCAGCTAGTCCAAGGACTTCAAAGGCTATGATGCCTGAAGCCTCACCTTCGTTAGTCCAGCTCATAATCATATAATTTGTAGTAATCATGTAGCTATCACCACGAAACCAAAATGCCATGAGCAACCCTTCTGGCAATGGACACTCGCCACCTTGCCATGCGTGGGTGTGGTTCATACGGGGTCTGCAATATTTCCATATAGTGCCCATCTCGCATTCCAAGTTTCCATTCCTTAGTATCCCCACTAAACTACGCCTAATAGCTAAATCGAAACGGTCACTGTTACTAAACTCACAATCAATACCTGACTCAATCAACACTGACAAGTCGATTACTTTCTTTGTGGGCTCAAATCTTTCTTTGCACCACTTCTCAAAGTTTGGGGATAACATTGCTGAGTCTAAATTAGCTACATACCTGCCGTAATCTTTCATATCTTGTGCTGTAAATGTGTTCATTACTCTAGCTCCTTTAGCGTAATAGGTGTGATAGTCAGTGAAGTACCATAGTTTAAACAAAAGTTAAGCCTTTTAGCGTGTTGGCGCTGTGCGCTTGTCACTTCAGCTACCGGTACACCAAACATCTCAGCTGCCTTAGCCGTGTGTAAATCTATTTGATTATTGATTATATTCATAATGCATTATCCTTTAGTTACACCGCCAAAGTGTTAATTAGGTTGATCATCTTACGACCATGAGCTGGGTAGGCTATAACCTTCACAGTCTTATCCCAACATGCCCTGCAATCTCCGCACTTACCCTGACGGTCATACGCTCGGCATACTGTCATTTCCGGTGTTGCATCCTCGGCATGAGGTATGATTGTACTTGTTGTTGTATCTGGTCTGATGATACCACCTGTTACAGAGTCTGATGACAACCTTACAACTGCATTAGCCAGATCAGCTATATCGGTTAACACTTGTGTGAACTTCGGGAATTTATGCTGCCTTGTTGGGAACCAGTGCTTGGTCTTAGGTGTCCTCATGATGATATTCTTGATCTTCTTGGCCAATCTCAGGTCATAACAGTCGCCTGAATCGAACCATCGGAACAGTTCATCATCTCTTAAGGCCTCCACCATGTCATCTTCCCAGTCTTTACGCTTCCAATCCTGCTTATTATGGATCCTTGGGGCCTTTACATTGGGCATATTATACATCCCTGTCCTTGCGTAGCACCCTTTACAGGCATCTACAAGAACAACTAGATCACCTTTCCTACTTTCTATACTTCCGGGGCAAGTATCAACTGCCTCTGTTGACCATGACTTACATTTACGTGGCATCTTGCTTGTTTTGGATAGTTTAATCATAAGTTTTACTTCTTTATGTTACTTCCGATCAATTATATTCAGTATAAAAGATATAATCATCAGTGCTGGTAATAGAAATACCATGTGAGCCTGTCTCAATGGTTCCTTTTAGGTTCTTTATGGTACATTCCCTTGTCACTTGACTTGAAAAGAATAAAGGAGCCCTGTTAAGGGCCCCTAAGACTACTTAGAAGTCATCGTGTGTTGCTACGTCATCACCTTCAACATCAAAGTCAACTGATCCGGTGTATTCAATCAGGTTAGTGATCTGAATTGCAGATAGACTTGTTGAAATACCCTGACGACCAGCCACATCGTACTCATTACGGTACACTTTAACGTTACCTGTTGAGCCATTGCCGATGTTATTGAAGACTTCGATAACCACCTTCTTTGCATCTACCAAAGATACAGGGAAGTTAGCGGTACCATCGTGCTTCAGGGCCTTACGTTTGATATTTACAGCTACATTACCGTTGTCTAGTGTGCGTAGCTTACCCATATCTGCGATCTCATCAGCTCGATCTGCTGATACTTCAATCTGACACTCCCATTGAAGGGTTCCAAAAGGTGATACAGGTTTTGCTGGATCTACCTTCAAGTAATTTAGTGTCACATTGCGTAAGATAGAAGTGCCTAAGTTTGTGTTGCTCATGTGTGTATATCCTTTTAGATTATAGTGATAGTGTTAATTGTGTTTCTTCAAAGTCGCCTTTATACAGAGGCGTGTCTGTTAGTACGTCAGTCTTGTCCTCGATCTCACCTACAATCATGTAAGTGGAAGCTCGACCCTTCATATTGTTATAATCAGATGGGATTGCAACTACGTCCTTCGGGTTAATACGTACAGCCATCAAGTGACCTCCAGATGGTACAAAGTTACGTGCATATTCATAAGCAGCAAAGTGTAGACCTGCAGAACATGTACGGTTCTTGTCTTCATCAACAAGGTTACGTGGCATAGATGGTTGTGCACCTAAGCTGTTGTCCATTCGACCTGTGAAGCAATCCTTGTACTCTGGGTTGACTGCTTTGTATGCAACAAAGTAACCATCCTCAGTTATAGGCAGCTTAGATAGCGCAAGGAACCCATAAAGCTCTTGTACCGCACGATAGGATGGGTTATCCAACAGGTTACGGAAGAAGCGTTCAAGGGGCTTTACAGAGCAGTGCTCAGCCATCAGGTCGAATACCCGTACAGCCATGTTATCTGGAATACGATAATCATCTAGGTACAGAGAGTCCCCAAGTAGTTCAAAGCCAGTGTTACTGATTGCTCTCTTTGCAGATCTTCGGGTATCGATGATATCCAGTGCTGCGTCATATAAGCCAAGTAACACTAGGTCTTTGATTTCCTCAAATCGAGGGTTAGAGTCTGTTACTGTTACTGGTCGGAGGTCATCAAAGATTGTGATTGAATGATCTGTGATTATGTTCATTTGAAATTACCTATGATTAGATTTAATGTTTGTTGAAGACCATTAGTAGTGGTGTCCCAACGATTGTAGTGATAAACGTTTGAAAGAGCCTGAGCATAGTTCTCCTCGGCATGTGTTGCCAGTTTCAGTAATGATACCTGTGCAGTTGCTTTAGATAGTATGTCTGGTAGTTCAAGAGAGTCCTTAAGTTTATGGTGGTAAGTGTTCAAGCTGGCTGTGTTGTATTCTCCCTGATACTGACGACAACCACGTAGAAGCCTCATCACCTTAGACTTAGGGTCAGCACCTTCAGCCTTATCAGCGAATCCTTTATCAAAGAACACACTTGTTGTCAGTTCAGCTGACATCTGATTAAGCTTAGTTCGTGCATCTGAGAACTCCTTGATACGCTTGGTCAGAGCCTTAACAACCTGACTGTCAAGAGTGTTAATTGAGATCCACTTACTATCCTTAACAGCAGCACCTTGTGCATGACTTCTCAGTGCATACACCTGCTCACCAAGATCAATACTGATGAACTTAAGCAGAGACTCAGATGCTGCCATGCTCCAGTTAGACATCGGTACATAATAACCTTCTGTTGGTAGTTGAATCAGTGTTGTCTTATCTACATTACCTTCACTGTCTACCCTGAAGATCTGATCAGGCCTGTTGTAAGCCTTTGCAGCTGGAGTACCTTTCACCAGTATAGGCATAGCCATAAGGGTTGACAACCGTACCGGCTTGAACCCTAGGTCTATAAGCTTCAGTTCAACAAGTGTTGCTGCTTCTTGGAAGAACTTAGACTTCTGTTCAGATGGGAATGCAACAGATGAACCCTTATCTAACATACCTTTGTTAAGTTGGATTACCTTATTAGCTCTTGGTGCGAGATCATTTAAGTATACCTTAGTAATATCAGCGTCTGTGCTGAACCTTGACTTGTTCCTGACAAGTGTACTTACACTGGAGTTACCATAGTATGACCTTAGAGTCTTATAGTGTTGGCTATTCTCCTTACAAGTCATACCTGCCATATCCTTATCCAGAAGATCAGATAAGTCTCGGCCTAAGATCTCTACACCTTTAAACTCAAAGTGTGTTATCACAAACTCCTTAGAGCTTATCCATGAATCCACTCGTCCTCTTAGTATAGTATACAGCTCAACCTCATTCTTTGCATTAGCAACCTGATAAGAGAAGTCAACAACATAGTCCTCACGGATCTCTGTGCACTTATCTTCCAAGAACTTAATAGTCTTAGGTGTAAGCTCTAACGCTTCCCGTGATGGTGGGATGTCAACCTGCCCTAATTCAGCTACGATAACCAAGGAAATCCTGTTCATAGAGTTGTAAAGCTCCTCAGGTAGGTCTCTGATACTACATTTGTATGGAATACCACCCATAACAACAGTAATATCGGAGCCATAACCACCTGATTTGACGTTATAACCTGTGGATAACTCGGGAATCTCTTCCCATTCAAAGTCTGGGTCGTTAACTATGGTTGGTTTTATGTCAAAGTATGCCAATTGCTGTGAACATTGACGTTGGAATGCAGACACATTGCCGGTTGAAGAGACATCAACAGCGATCTCAAGGCCATTAGACTCCGTTGTAGGCTCTGATCCAATAAGGGATACTGTGGGCATACCTGTGTCTTTAAACGCAGTGTACACGTATACAGTACCATCATAGAAGTTTCTGATAGTATAACTGTCAGTCACAGCGAATGGAGTCTTTGAACCTAAACCATAAGCACCAATTGAGGTGTCTTCGTGGTCTTTGGTGGAGTGTCCAAGGTTAGTGTAGATATCATAGAACTCTTCTGGATCTATTCCAGTACCGAAGTCTCTGATCTTGAACTCTGAACTGATCCATGTTGGCAGTGTGATTTCAAAGGGTACATCAGCCTTACCTGCGGATACATGGGCATCTCGGGCATTAGCTGAGAGTTCACGTATTACTGCACCTTCCTTGTTTTGGTACAGTTTATCGGTCAGGATGGAGAACATCTTAGCGTTCATTTGCATCTGGAATGATTGTGTGTGCTGTACACCTGATACTTGTGCTGCGTTACCATACGTTGATAGTTGCATGTTTGTTACTTCCTATTGGTTTAGTTGTATTATTAGAGTAGGGGCTATAGGGCCTTAAAAGAATTAAGTATATAGCCCTTCTTTCTGGTTATAAGAGACCTGAACCGGACATGCTTATCCGTGTACGATCTGCTGCAAGATACTGCAAGTCACCTGACTTACCAAGGTTAAATACCATCACTTGTGTCTTACCAATACTTGGTATATGGACACTTGCTTTGATAGATGTTGTTGATACTTTTAGGATCTTGGAGACCTTGAAGTTCATCTGCATCATAGCACCTACTTGAGTCTGGTATTTTGCAGTGAAGAAGCGTCCACGAGAGTTCAATAGTTGTGCTTTTAGTATGTCTGTTCTTTTCATTAGAATAATTCCTGTTGGTTATGCCACTGAGAGCTCCATATGAGCCCTCTGAGAGGTTTACGGTTTGTGGGTCTGACGTTGGTATAGGTGGAGGCCCTAAGGGGCCTTAGAGGAGCTTATTAGATAAAGACCATATAAGCTACTAGGATCAGTATTGCAGTCATCAGCATGATATTACTCTGTGATGGCAGATCCGATACCATCACTCTTGATCTATGTGAACCTGTAAAGTTTATGTAGGTCAATGGCATGTTATTCTTATCACATATTATGATGGTGTTATAGATGCCAAAAGCCTCTGACTGGAGGTGTTCGATAGCTGCATCACATGCTCCAGTGTTACTGCAGTCTATGTGAACTGTGTGCTTCATACGGTTGTCTGAGATTAGGTGAAGTGTGTTCATTTGAGTATTCCTTTTGGTTTATATCGGGTATTCCACTTAAGCTTAGCATCAGCATAGGTGATTTCTTGTTCACATGGATTTGCACCGCAGTTGTTACATTCTAATTCATGACCACCGTAGTCACCTGTTACGTTAGTGTAATGTGTTATGTTGGTACTGCTGCAGAATGGACATGGGAGTATCTGATTCATGTCAGCTACCTCTGCCGGTAAAGGCAATATCAAGCTCAAAGGAATCCTCTACCCATTCAAATGAGCCCATGTTGAGAATGTACCAGATAGGCATCAAACCTTCACCTGATGCTACAAGTCTTAGATAGACATCATCAGAGCCTAAGAAGACCACTGTATCTGCTGTCCACTGAGTGTGGTGTTCTACTGTTAACCCTTTCATTACTGTATTCCTTTTGGTTGATTCATATAGATTACGTTTACTTACCAGAGCCCCACAAGTACGGCATAGGTTGGATGACCTAGGGTTAGTGTGTGTTGCACCACAATCCCTGCAAGGCATGAATGTCCTACTACTCTTACGTTTAGTAGTCATAAGAGTCCTCTTCTTCTTGAGCTTCACCGTAGACAAGATACATCAGCTCGTCCATCTGCTTATCGCTGATTTCCTGAGGTGGTGCTCTTCGGCCTGTGGTTGATGATACGATAGTTTGCATCTCATCTTCTGAGTGTAAGCTGTCGTGAGTTGCACGTTCTAGGTCTGGATTTAATGTGTACATTTGAGTATTCCTTCTTGGATTAGGTTTATTTTAGGTTACTGGTGTGGCATAACACCAACCGACAGCTCGACCCCTGAATGGGTATTTATGGGGACCGTTAAATCTGTATATTGTAGTAACCGAACCTGTTACTGGGTCAGGATTACTCTGATGATCCGATACATAACAACTGATACCTCTGTCTGGGATATTTAGATACCAAGGCACTACTGCTGTATTGATCTCCCATAAGTTAGCGAATTGATCCCAGATACCATCCATAGTTTCACACTTAGCACTCTCCTTGCTTTTGTAGCGGAAAGGAGATGGGCTCACAGTTTCATCGAATGATAATGTAGCGTCTTTGTTTGTTAGGAACTTACGGCCATCCAGCAGTGCTTGGGCTAGTTCTGCGGTAGAGCTGAACACAATGTGTGTGTAAGTAGGTTTAGCTGCTTTAGCTTCAAGTGATGCCAGAGCAGCCTTCATGTCTGTGATTTCTTTATTGATATTAAGGGTCATTATGGTATTCCTTTTGGTTACTTAGGGTTCACTGGGATTGCATACTTCCAACTCATACCATCTTTATCAATGAAAGGGAATTGTTTGGTTGGTTTATAAGCTATGATAGTATACCCATAGCTATCCGATGTTGGTATTTCTGAACAGTCTGACATATAGCACTGAATACCCAGCATGGGTATATCCTCATACCAAGGTGCTGCTGCATTAATTTCAAGTAAGTTGTCAAACTTCATCCATACCATTTCCATACTAGTATGATGTAACGATGGTGCTGTTATCCTGAAAGGGGATTGATTACGGGTTACTTCATACGTCAATACAGAGCCCAGTCTTGTCTTGAAGCTACGTCCATTAATCAGTGCAAGGGCTAGCTCTGCTTGTGATTTAAATGAGATCTTTGTCAGCTTAAGTTCAGGTTGAGCAGCTTTGGCCTCTAAGGCTGCTAGTGCAACTTTCATATCTTCTATTTCTTTGGTGATATTGGTACTCATCTTAGTATTCCTTTTGGTTACTCAGGGTTCACTGGGGTTGCGTACTTCCATGAGACTTCATCTTTGTCAATGAAAGGTAATTGGCTGGTTGGGTCATAACGGGCGATGATATCTGTTTGGTTATCTCTGGTTGGTTCTCTTGTTATGTCAGATACATAGCATTCTACACCAACAGCAGGTATCCGTAGGTACCACGGAGTAGCATTGATCTCTTGTAAGTTTTTAAATTGATCCCACACACACTTCATACTATCTGTATGACGCTGACCTATCTTTTTATACCTGAAAGGTGATTCAGGATGCTTAGGGTCTAAGAATAAGGTGGATTTTTCCTTTGTTAGGAAAGTACGTCCCGCGAGTATTGCCTCTGCTAATCCAACTGAATTAGGGAAGGACACTTGGTTGTATGTTGGTTGAGCAGCTTTGGCCTCTAAGGCTGCTAGTGCAACTTTCATATCTTCTATTTCTTTGGTGATATTGGTACTCATCTTAGTATTCCTTTCAGTATTTAGGTAGGTTTGTAGTGCTTTTAATGCTATCTGGTGCTTTTCTCTGGCAATGATAAAGACACTTATAGTCTCTTGTCTTCCATTGACAAGACGTGCGATATACTTTAGCCTTTCTCTTGTGAAGTCTTCTTTTTGTTTCAGTAAATGCAGTTCACTCATTATATTATCCTGCTTGGATCATTGTTATATAGAAACCTAGTGATACGTACCACCAGATCGCTATGTTGGTTACTGATATTACTGTGATGAACACCAGTGTAGCTAAGAAGCCCTTAGTAAGCATAAGAGTACCCCTTATTAGTCAAAAGAGTTTACAGGTGCTGCTCTTATGAACAGTGCTGAAAAAGACAGGAGACCCCCGAAGGAGTCCCTGTGTGGTCTGGCTATTAGAACTGATCTAGAACATCTCCAGATGAGTCAGAGACTTCATCGAATAGATCAAGAACTGAGAAAGGCTTCACGAACTTCATTACCTTAACAGCTGCAAGGTTATAGTAAGTGCCTTGTGAGTTCTTGACGATCTTGAATGCTAACTCAACCTGAGAGCCTGCACCTAACTCAGTAGTGATAGGCTGCTTAGAGCGGTTTACCATTGGGATGTTAGGGATCTTATCACCGTTAGGATACGATGCATTAGAGTTGATCCAGCCGGAGCCATCAGTGTTGGTACTGATACCAATCTCACTTAGAGAGTCACCAGTGGCAAGGATGGAGTACTGATCACCAAAGTCACGGGTGATAGGTGTTACCATACGTGTGTTAACGATGGTTAGGTTACGGATCACTTTAAAGTCTGACATAATATACTTCCTTTTGGGTATGATTAGGGAGAGTAGTACTGATTATTCAATACCACCTTGGGAGCGAAGCGACTTCACCAGTCAATACATAAGGTATTAAATAGTGTGGGTCACAACCAACCACCTTGGGAGCGAAGCGACTATGAGACTGTTGTCTCTTACCTTAGGTATCCTTGCAGTCAACACGGTGAGGTATCATCAGCAGCATTTCCCTGAGAACTACTGAAGGACTATTGATGTATCATTGTATGTAAGGTAGTCCCCGAGGATACCTTGAGGTAGTACATTGGGAGTACTTTAGGTAGTCCTTACGGAGTACTTGCGGTTATCCCCCGGTACCCCTTGGGACTACATCAGACCCACTACCCCATGTGTACTTCTAGGTGTACAATATGTATACCCTATGTACCTTTATGTATACACTTAGTACACTTAGAGTAGTCTATACAGTAGTACCTCAGTACCATAGAGTAGTGTAGTCCTTAGGGTTCTTAGGGAGGGTTAGGGCTACTGCGGGACTACTGGTGGAGTCCTCAGGGAGTATTGGGGGGTCTCTTAATAATTAAGGGTACCCTATATATTGGAGGATTACTTATATACTCCCGAGGGACCCCCTCAGATCCCTGTAATCTTTTAAGTACCTTATAGGAACACTATAAGAATCCCTTGGGATCCTAGGAATCTTTTAAGTACCTTATAGGAACACTATAAGAATCCCTTGGGATCCTAGGAATCTTTTAAGTACCTTATAGGAACACTATAGATCAGAGATCTACTAATATACAAGCAGGAGTCTTGCAGTACACAGTTGATGTAGTAGAGGAGTACCCCGAGGAGATCCCATAGATCTCTCAGATACCTTACACGGTAGGGAGTACCCCTTAAGAGATACGAGGGGGTCTCTGAATAACTACATCAATACACTCTATATCTAATCTACACAGATATAGCTGGGACAGGACACCCCCTCAAGGGTACTAAGGGAATGATCTCGGAGGGTACTTAGGGATACTCTAAGGTTCTTAAGACTCCTATAAGATGATGGTGATGTATACCTCTATAGATATAAACCTTATGGAGTTCTTAAGGATACTATAGGTTCTTAGGTAGTACCCTTAGGGATACCCTAGTACTACCTTATATGTACTGAGGTACTGTTTCCCTTTTATATTTGTATTGCCCCACCTTAACCCATGTGTGGCGGCATGTAACCCCAGTCTTGGAGGACTACTCACCTTGTCAATAACTAACAGACAGAAGCTAGCCTTAGCAGTTGAATCACGGAAGCGTAAAGACCTCGCAAGATACGAGGGGTCCTTCCAAGACTTTGCTAAAGAGCAGATCAGAATATTACCAAAAGATGCATCTAAGGGTTTTATACCTTTGGAGTTCAACAAGGCCCAACAGATCGTTGATGATGCCATTGAGAAGCAACTTAGGGAAACCGGTAAGGTACGTGCTATTATACTTAAAGCAAGGCAGATGGGTCTCTCGACCTATGCCTGTGGCAGGGTATACTGGAAGTCATACCTTACACCATACAACAAGTCAGTGGTAATGGCACATGACTCTGCAACATCTGATGCATTGTTTGCTATGTCAAGAAACATCATTCAGAATATGAAGCCAGAGTTCAAACCAGTGCTTAAGAAGTCTAACTCTAAAGAGATAGGATTTGAACACAATGACTCAGGATACCGGCTCTACACCGCAGGATCCCCAGAAGCAGGCCGAGGGACCACCCCGACTATTGCTCATCTATCTGAAGTTGCTTTCTGGACTCATGATGCAAAGATTCTCGCAGGCTTATTCCAAGGTATATCCCAAGCTGACGGTACCGAAGTAATCTTAGAGTCAACTGCCAACGGTGTTGGTAATGAATTCCACAGATTATGGAAAGGTGCAGTAGCAGGTGAGAACGAATATGTACCTATCTTTGTACCTTGGTTCCTTATGCCAGAGTACCGAAGGTTTGTACTAGAGCCAGAGATCTTTGCTGACACAGTCACAGAGGAAGAAGCAGGCTTACAAAAGGCCCACGGCTTAGACTTAGAACAACTCTACTGGAGGCGTCTTAAGATAGCCGAAGGGGGTCTGGATAAGTTCCGTCAGGAATACCCATCAACAGCAAATGAAGCATTCATAGTCTCAGGTTCTAATGTGTTTGACACAGGTAAGCTAGAAGCTATGGTTGCGTTACCATGTATGAAAAGACAACACTTCAGTCTTGAATCATGTATGTTTGAGGATCACCGAGAAGGTTTCTTGGAGATCTATAAGTACCCTAAGTTTGACAGTAACTTCATCATCGGAGCTGACTGTGCCTTAGGTGTTGGACAAGATTACTCAGCAGCAGTAGTCTTAAATGCAGACAGAGAGGTATGTGCTGTGTATCGTAATAACAAGATAGACCCCACTCAGTATGGTGACCTCTTGTTCTATTTAGGGCGATACTATAACAATGCTCTGGTTGCAGTAGAATCTAATTCCTTAGGTATAGCAACACTAAACCGATTAAAACAAATGGATTATGTGAACTTATACCATCAAACAAAAGTAGCTAATGTATCTAATGAGGAAGGTACACGTTTAGGTTGGAGGACAACCCAAGCTACTAAGCCGATGATCATAGGGCATCTTAAGAACGCTATAGAGAATGATGATATCTCTCTTGCGGCCCCCGTAATCATACAAGAGTGTATGACATACGTGGCTGATGCCAGTGGTAAAACAAACGCTATATCGGGTTGTAATGATGACACCGTAATAGCAACAGCTATATCCCTTGAGGTTCTCCGTACACACGGGGATAGACTTTCAGCGACTCGTGTATCCTTCAGGAACCAGTCGTTTCAGGTTGATAATACTCAATGGTTGTAATAGCTGAACTGTAGTAAGCCCGAGGGTCCCCTTCTTTTCCAAGGGGCCTTTGGGTTCTACTGCACCTTATTTAAAAGTTTCCCATAGTCCTCCACTATGTAAGATGTTTGTTATGGTTTCTTCACATCTCGGGAATGAGAAAGAAATGAAACCACCTAATTCTAATACAGATAGATAGAGTGTAGGTTGTTTAACCACACATACTTAAGAGGTATCATAGATGTCAAGTAATAATGAAGATGGATACAAAGTACCAGTATCCGATGAGGAGTTAACAACACTCCTCGACTACAAGCTGGCTCAGTCAAGCTCCAGCTTCCTAGATACCTCAGAGCTATCTGATGAACGCCAGAAGGCAACCTATGAGTACGCTATGATCCCTCAGGGTCATTTGAAGCCTCAGGGTGTATCACGTATTGTATCGTCTGATACAGTTGAAGCTATCGAAGGTTACACAGCAGTACTCTCTGAGCTACTGTTTGATAACAATAAACTAGCCAAGTTCAAAGCTTATGACCGTACGCCACTGGCCTACCATAAGGCCACAGCAGCATCAGAGCTGATCAACCATTGCTTGTTCTCAAAGAACCGTGGTTGGTCTGTGTTAAACACATGGCTTAAGTCAGCATTGATGTGGAAGTTGTCAGCAGTGACATGGTCTTACGTTGCTGAAGAAAAGGTATCCTTTGAAGAGTACGAGACAATTGACAGTACTGCTCTGGATATCCTCCTTGCAGACCCAGAGATTACCACAACAGGTGATATCTATTTAGATGAACAGACAGGTAACTACCTTGATGTACGTCTTAAGCGTACCAAAGTAACCAACAAAGTAATCGTATCCGCTGTACCCCCTGAGACCCTAAGAGTCAACAGAGGTGCCACAGGAGTACACGATGCATCCTTTGTAGGTTTTGAAGAAGAGATGACACGATCAGAGATCCGAGAGCAATGGCCTGACAAGGCTGGTGACATTGACTGGTCAACTGTTGAAGGATCCATAAGCTTCGGTAATAGTATTGATGCACTTGCACGTAAGAGAGCAATAGGTACTACATTGATCTTAGGTACTGCTGATGATAATCAGTTAGAAGCCACAGAGACTGCTGTTGTACTACGTTGCTGGACATACGTTGACCGTGACGGAGATGGTATTGCTGAGCTCAAGTATGTTGTCAGAGTTGGTGGCACAATCCTTTATGAGGATGATGCAGATCATATCCAAGTAGCAACCTTCACACCATTTGAAATCCCCTTCGAACTTGAAGGTTTATCTATGGCTGATATGGTAAGACCATCTACACTTGCAGGTACAGCTATCTTACGTGGCTTTGTTGAGAATACATACTTGACAAACTATGCACCTAAGATTGCAGACCCCAATGTAGTAGACTTCTCTGCATTACAAAACATGAAACCAAAGCAGATCATTGCATCTAACGGTAGCCCACAAGGTGCAGTTGCATCCTTACCGCCAGAGCAGATCTCCACAGGTACAGTACCCTTGCTCCAGTTCTTGCAAGGTCACAAAGAACAAGCCACTGGACTGTCTAAAGCAGCCCAAGGACTTAACGATGCCCTATATGTGTCTGGTAATTCAGAAGCTAAGGTGTCACAAGTGCAGTCAGCTGCACAGCTACGCATCCAGTTCATTGCTCGTAGATTCATGGAAACCGGTGGACGGGAACTCCTTGAAGGTATATACAAGACAATGCGTAAGGAAATGCGTGGTGGGACTGTAGGAAACTACACAGGCAATCAACGATATCTCGATGTGTCCATAGATGATCTACCCGGAATCGAGTACATGACTGTAGAAGCAGATGTTGGTGATGCCAGTAATCAGTCCACATTACAGAAGTTACAAATGATAGGTCAACAGATCCTGCCAGCCCTTCGGGACGCTGGTGCAGGTGCTGTTGTATCTCCAACTGCAGCTTCAACAATTGCAGTACAAGCGTTAGACGCTTTAGGTTTAGACCCTCTTGACTATCTTATTGATATCAACACAGAAGAGTTTAAGAAGAAAGCAGAAGAAGGTCAAAAGAGTGATCAGGAAGCTCAGGCGAAAGCCCAGCAGCTCGAAGAGTTGACACAACAGTTAGCCATAGATTTACAGAAAGCTAACATTGACTATACTAACGTGCAAGCCCAGAATTCCATTCAAGATAATCTTAAGCAACTTATGGTTGCCTTGGATAAGTCTGAACAAGAATGGACGAAGTTAGCCTTAGATGCTGGTAAAGAACAGCAGCCTATTCCATCGAAATCTAACATTGATGCACTGTACGCTAAAGCACAAGCACTTGTGACTAACGTCATGACTACTACTGCCGGATCCTCAGCTGCACCTGATCCATCTACCCAGCAGCCTAATCCTGAATCTATGGGAGGCCCTGCCGGAGTGTAAGGGGGTGATACTGTATCTGACTGCATGGGGTCTCAGTCTTCATAATAGACCCCAAACCTTTAATTAACAAAGAGACTAACACAGATGAAGAAGTATAAAGCTGGCATTGACAAGAAGGTCAAACCGCAACTTCAGACTGATGGATCTTATCGTCCGGGACCTTTCTCGGATGCAAAGACTGCATTGGCAAAGGCAACATTCTCTAAGAAAGAGCGTGATGAATTCTTTACCGAAGCGTATGGTGACATACTATCAGATCTATTTATGAAGTGGCTGAACACCGCTGCGCATTGCACCAAGGAAAGAGAATATCTCTACCATGTGGCTATGGGTTTAGGTTCTGTAAAAGAACGATTGATTCAAATAGAGACCTATGGTTTCAACCAAGAATATATTGATCAATCACATTTAGAAGATGAGGAACAAGATAATGATTCCAACTAATACACTAGAAGAACTCTATAAAGCTGAGTTAGACTTACAGCGATCTCAGGTATCCTTGATACGTGAAATGGGTCGTGGACACGAGAAGAGCCGATTACATGCTGGTACCCTACAAGCAATGTCATCTGCACTCTCCTTTGTACAGGATAAGATACTACTTCAAGAATCGAAAGTATCAGTACCTGCAGCAAAGACTAAGACTAGTAAATGAGGACTATAAGGGATAATAAATTATGAGCAAAGAAAACATTCCAGCATCTACCTCCAACGGAGATGACGCTGCTTTCAATGCTGGTCAACAATCACAGAGTTTTGATGACATTCCAGTACCGATGGGGCCTATGGCCAAACATCTAGGTATTGAGATTGATCTACCAGAAGACGATGTAGAACTTGACCCGGAAGATTCTGTAGATGAAGTACCCGCTGAAGACGATACAGAGGAAGACGATACACTAGATCAGGAAGAAGATGCTTTAGATGAAGACGAAGGTGACGAGGATGATGATGAATCTACCCCAGACACCGAGTTACTATCTGAAGAGGAGATTGATTGGGACTATAAAGTACCCGTTAATGTAGATGGTGTCATTGAACATAAGACACTTGAAGAACTCCGTAAAGGTTTTGCAACTGATCAAAGCTTGTCTAAAAAGGGAAACAAGATTAGTGAACAACGGAAAGAGTTTGAGGCTGAACAAAGTACCAAACTCGAAGAACTAACAGGTATGGCTTCACTACTGCAAGAACAACTCCAACAAGAGGAGAACACTCTGGCAGCTGAATACCATGACTTTGATGAGAAGATTAAGGAAGCCCGTAAAGAGGGTAACACTTATGAACTCTCAGAACTAAAAGATCAGCGTGAGACTGCTCAAGATGCCTACTGGACCGCCCGAAAGAAGCGTGAAGGTGTGGCTACTGCTGTACAGGAGAAACAAAAAGCACAGCTTGATCTCCGTCAACAGGAACTCTCGACTAAGTTTAACTCTGATATTGCAACGCTTGTACCATCATTCCAAGAAGATGCAGCAGCTATCCAAGCTTTTGCAGTAGAAGAAGGGATTCCCCAAGAACTCCTATCGACTATCGCAGATGCTAACGTTATCAAGTTTATTGATGACTATCGTAAGTTGAAGCACAAGGCTACTAAGGGAGCTGTTAAGCGAAAGGCAACGCCTAAAGCTAAGTCAGCCCCTATTAAGAAAGGCCCATCTCGGAATTCTCAGCAAGCAAAGGCAACTACTGCGGTTCGTAACAAAGTTCTTACCGGCACAGGTTCAGAAGAGGATCAACTATCATTCCTCAAGAACCTATCAAAGTTCAGCTAATCCTTAACTTTTTAATACTTTTATTTATAAGGAATATTTATCATGGCAGGACGTAACTTCCAAACAGCTGGCCCTAAAGCGGCAGCTGGCACATCAGGCGTAGGCGTATCAGAACGCGAAGACTTAGCTAATTTCATTAGCATGATCACTCGTGACGAGACTCCTTTTTATTCATCTATCGGCAAGACTAAGTCTAAAGGTATCCTTCACGAATGGACTACTGACGAGCTAGCAGCACCGGGTTCTAACCAAGTTGCTGAAGGTTCTTCTTATGCTACTACTCACGCAGCACAGTCTGCTGAGCCTGTACGTACACGTTTAGGTAACTACACTCAGATCAACTCTAAGACTGTTGAAGTATCTGGTTCTAAGCGCGCAGTTGATCAAGCTGGCGTTGCAGACGAGTACGCATACCAGTTGAAGAAGCGTGGCACTGAGCTACGCCGTGATGTTGAGCATGACTTGGTACACAGCTGGAACTCTTCAAACGGTTCAGGCACTCGTACTATGGGTGGCTATCAGGCATTCACTAACGTTAACATCGTTAACGCTGGCGCTTCTGCAGCTTATACTGCTCCGGGCACTACTGGCGTAGGTACTACTGGTACTATCGTACGTGGTACTGCTGATGCTAACTTGCTTGCTCTTGAGTTGAGCAACGTTGATGATGCAATGCAGACTATTTATCAGGAAGGTGGCAAGGCTACTGTAATGATGACTTCACCTGCGAACAAGCGTAAGTTCTCTGCGAAAGCACAGGCAGCTGGTTCTAACGTATCTCGTAACATCGATGACAGCGGTAAGCTTCGTCAATCAGTTGAACTTTATGATAGTGACTTCGGTACTATCAAGATCGTTCCTAACTACGTTATGGGCTTGACCTATAACACTGGCGCTACTGCTGCTACTAACGCTGCAGATTTCTCTGCACTAGTATATGATCCACAGTGGTACAACATCGCTACTCTTCGTGCTCTACATGAGACTGAAGTTGGCCAAGCTGGTGACAGCACTATTGGTCAGATCGTAGAAGAATGTTCATTAGAAGTTCGCAACCCAACCGGTTGTGGCTTGATCGTTGGTTTAGCTGGTTAAACACTAAGCTACACAAAGGGGTCCTCCAAAGGGACCCCTTATTTTTCATAGGGGGACACCATCTTATGAGCTTCAAGTCTCAGACAGATAACAAACATAGCTTTAACGTTGTAACCGATCAGAGTAACTTTATCTTATCGCAGGACGTTAACGCATACCGTGACTACGCAAAGGAATCAAGAGACATCTACGATGCATCTGGTGCAGCGAGTCACTACCGATCATTTGCAGTGATACCAGATATCGTTGCAATCGATATATTAACAAAGTACAAGATTGACATTAATGCCCAAGACTTTATGGGTGATAAGCAGTTAGTCGCTAAACTTAAGAAGATTATAATCTCAGAGTACCCAGATCTGCTTACGCATGGTCAGACTCGGAGACAATAGAGGATATAAAATATGTCTACCCCACTTTATGATGCATTAGTCGCAAAGGTTCGTGACTGGGCTAACCGGGACTCCACAGTCCTTTCAGATTCTATCGTCAATGACGCACTAGATTACGCTGCAGATACATGTTACCGAGAGCTCCGCATCCCACCATTGGAGTATACATATCGATACCCTACTATAACAACTGCAGGTGACAGCTCAGTGCAACTACCGCCAGACGTTACAGAGTTCATTATGTTCAGTAGGACAGATGTTAATGGCAGTACCCTTGTTTTCGATCAGAAGCTTGACCTTCAGTCATTCACAGACATGCACACCTCAAAGGGTCATGGGTCTTTCACTCGTAAGGGTCAGAATATCCACTTCTACCCAGCATCCGCAGTTGGTGAGGTCTACGAGATCCACTACTACCGTAGGTTGTTTGACTTAGATGCAGCTTACGTTGTTAACCAGAACAACATTGACGTAGGTAATACTACTGTATCCTCTGTTGGACTTACAGGTGCATTCGAGTACCCAGTAGGTTCAGGTGCTTACTACACTGGAAATGAGGTGTACAACTGGCTACGGGATGATAATGAACGTATGCTACTTTGGGGTGCACTCCACTACGCCTTTGACTACATGGGTGATGAGGCAAGCTCTGCCAAGTATCTGGACAAACAGATGAGTGCTATTGGTGAGTTGAATCGCGAAGAGAAGCGGCGCAGGGTGACAGGTGCATCTAACTCAGTTACGTACGAAGTGTCTGGGTTACTTTAAGGAGATCTGATATATGGCTATTAACTACGCACCAAGTGAATCCGCAGTGCAGGATCCAGCAACAGAGATTGCATTTCAGAACGGGGTACTACAACTGGGTTTAGTGGATAAGCCGTCAGAGGGTGGTTCATTTCAGAATGACACAGTTGGCTCTTATAACTCAGCATTAACAGCAGCTAACATGGCTATACTTGCTAAGGTTGCATCGGAGCTATCAGCATCTAATTCAGATGTAAGCGCATCAGCCTCTGGGTTGAGTAGCCTTGAGAGTCACTTAAGTGCCAGCGAGAGTGAAGTCAGTAACACTGAAGCAGCCATAAGCGCTGGACTGTCTGAAGCTAGTAAGCTTGCAGCCGAAGTAAGTGCATCTGAAGCAGCAGATTCAGCAGCTTTAATAACTGGATTAACAACCACCACAACAACTGTTGCCTCAGGTGGCCCCGCAACATCCTCATATGACCCAGTAACTGGGGTATTAGGTTTAGGTATACCAATGGGCCCACAGGGTTCTCAGGGTATTCAAGGTATTCAAGGTATAATCGGAGTGCAAGGGGTGCGAGGTTTTACAGGAGATGACGGAGATGATGGAATCGTAGACACTTATGATCCCGGTGACCTAGCCGCTTTATTTGAATCATCATAAACTATTAACCTTAATTAACTAAAGGAATCATCATTATGTCATTACAGACTAGACTAAATACACTAGTCACTTCAATCAAGGCAGAGACTAAGTCTCTACGCGTTATGATTAGTGGCACTAATACGGGAGACACTACAGATCTCACAACAACTGCAACTAACCTTGTAGCCGCACTTAATGAAGTAAAAGCCATTGCAGACGCAGCAGGAGCAAGCCACCTTGTAATCAATGACTTAGCAACAAACCTGACACAGGTATGGTCTTCTACTAAAGTTGATTCTGAGATCACTGCTTCTTTGAACTCCATCTTAGCAGGTGCTCCAGCAGCATTGGATACATTGAATGAATTAGCTGCTGCCATTGGGGATGATGCAACTTATGCAGCGTCAATCACCGCAGCTCTTGCAACTAAGGCTAATATGTCTAGTACCTACACCCAAGCACAGCTGGGTGACCCTGAGACAGACTTAGCGGCAATATGGACAGCGGCGTAACCTATGTCTTTACAAACACGACTAAGTGCGTTAATCACAGGCATTAAAGGTGAGTTTACAACACTTGCTAATCGAGTGACTGTGGTTGAAGGGGCGGCTGCTTCGTACTCAGGGGCGGCCTCCTTAGATTTTGGTACAGGGTCTAATTATGCAAGTACAATCATCTCTAATAGTGACGTACTCAGTTCCCATCAGTTAACGGTAGAGCTTAGTATAGTCCCTACGGCAGATCACCCATTAGAGGATTTACTATATGACCCAATTAGAGTAACATCTCATAGTATCGTTGATGGGGTAGGGTTTACAGTGCTTGGGCATATGGACAACTCCGCTGCCCACGGTACATATAATATTAACTGGTACGCAAGGTAGATAAAAATGGCAGTAGAAATAAAGAGTGGTAACAGCACAGACGTACAGACTGTTGACCCAACAAGTAAAGCGGCACGAGTAACTTTATATAACCCAGATGGGACGGTTGTTGATACAACTATTCCCGTGGCGATTACCATAAATCCCGTAACTGTTGTTGATAACGACATTCTAGCTTCTTTTGATGCTAGTGCTTATAAGTTCATTTCAATACAATTGACGGGCACATGGGTAGGTACAGTTAAGTTCCAAGGCTCGAACGATAACGGCACTTTTGAAGATGTTGTTGTGCAAAACACAGGTTCAGTTTTAGAGCCATACGTTATTTCAATGGACGCTATCGGCGGCGTTAAAATCCCAGTCCTGTTCAAATTCATGCGCATACGTGTTACGGCTTACACATCGGGCACAGTGATAGGTACAGCATTCGGATTAAAAGAAGACGCTAACACAGGCCAAATATCTTCTGTTGGTACTGTCAATATTTCGGCAGGTCAGACGCTGGCTACAGTAACCAATTTAGAAAAGCTGGGTGGCGTAGCGGTATCTATGGGCGCTGGTGTTGTAGATGCAGGTACTCAACGCGTAGTCCTTCCAGACAACCCCACACTCTATACAGACTTCTATCAGACTGGAGTCTCTGGTGGTGTAAACGGTAACTCTCGTATGATTCAGACCGGAGCTTGTATTTTAAAGGCAGCGGTCTTTACGAGCTACGCAGCTACACCGAGACACATCAAGCTATATGATACTGCTACAACCCCTGTTGCTGGCGTAGGCGTCCCAACATTAGTCTTAACACGAGCAGCGTCAGGCAATAATTCATACCCATTGCCAGAGGGAGGCTTCCCGTTTGCTAACGGTATTGGTATGACATTTGTCCAAGGGGCGGCTAATACAGACGCAACAGGCACAGCAACTGTTGATGGTAGTTTAACCTGTATCTTCACTTAAGTAAGCATATCGATATATGACAGCTGAACTGATGACACTAAACAGTACCACTAGCGTATTTAGTGGCACACACGACATGCCTATTTAAGGAGACACTCTCAATGGCTATTAATTACATAACACAAGAAACAGGGGCTACCGAGATACCCTTCTCAAATGGGACTGAACAGGTGGGTCTTGTCAATAAGCCATCCGAGGGTGGTTCCTTTCAGAACGATTCAGTGGGCAGTTATGCGTCAGCTACTACCTCAGCCAACTTATCACAGCTAAGCCAAGAAGCAGCACTTGCCTCTGCACAAGCTGCAGCACTTAGTGCAGCTGATGCTGAAGCATCTAGAGACCTTACATTGCTTTCAGCCGCTGGGGTTGGATCAGTGGTGATTGCTTCGAATGCTAACGCCAATAGAGCAGAGGGTGCTCAGGCAGTGGCAGCAGCTTCCGCAGCCTCAGTTGCAGCTGACTTAGTTGAGACTACGCAGGATACTCTGGATACAGCAGCTGATAGAGCTCAGACTAACTTAGATATGATTGCAACTGCTGCAGATAGAGTTCAGACAGGTTTAGATCGTGCTGCTATAGGTACGGATGCCTCCACAGCAACAACTAAAGCAAATGAAGCAAGTGCCTCTGCATCTGCTGCTAGTGCATCAGCTTCTGCCGCATTGGCTTCTGAGAATAATACGGCAGATAAGTTACCGCTGTCTGGTGGGAGTTTAACAGGTCCGGTTACAACCACCTCTACCATTGATGGTCGTGATGTTGCTACAGATGGTACTAAACTGGACGGTGTGGCAATAGGGGCAAATAACTATACGTTACCCGCTGGGATAGCCACTGAGACCTATGTTGGTACTCAGATAAGCAACCTAGTTGACGCATCTCCAGCAACACTTAATACACTAAATGAACTAGCAGCAGCCTTAGGTGATGATGCTAACTTCTCTACTACAATGACTAACACCCTTGCGGGTAAGGTCGATGATAGTCAGGTGTTAACAAATGTACCTGCAGGTGCAGTGTTTACTGATACTAATACCACATACACAGTGGGTGATGGTGGTTTAACTCAAGTTAACTTCACCACAGCAGATAATACTAAGCTAGATGGTATTGAAGTAGGTGCTACAGCAGACCAAACTGCTGCTCAGTTACTTGTTGCTATTAAGACTGTTGATGGAGCAAGTAGTGGTTTAGATGCTGACTTGCTAGATGGTAATCATGCTTCTGCTTTCCTAACACCTACAGGTGATGGTTCTCAATTATCAGGTCTACCTGCTACTGGGGCAACTACAGCACAAGCAAATGAGATAACAGCTAACACGGCTAAAGTTGGAATAACTACAGCACAAGCAAATGCAATTACAGCTAACACAGCCAAAGTAACTAACTCTACCTCTGCCTCAGACCTAACATCTGGCACATTAGCAGACGCTAGATTCCCAGCCACACTACCAGCAATCAGCGGTGCTAACTTAACCAACCTACCGATCACACCAGCAGGAACAGCAGACTTTGTTGCCTCTGGAACATTGCCTAACGGTAGCCCTGTGGTATTGAAGTCTGACGGTACAGTTGAAGCTGCTGCTCCGACTGCATCACTTGTAGCTGAAAGTATACCTGCTGGGAGTGCCGATGCGTTTGGTGTATCCGGTAATACTGGTCACGTCACATCCGCTTTTGACTATAATACTGCAAACGTGTTTGTTGTAGCATATAAGGTAGGTTCTCTTGTTTATGTTGTAGTAGGAACAGTTTCAGGGACTTCTGTTACTTTCGGAACTCCTGTTGTACTTAATGGGGGGGCTAACGCAGACTTCCCTAGGATAGCCTTTGACCCTAATACAGCAGGTAAATTTGTTTTAACTTACCTAGATAAAACAACCTCCACTCCAAATGGTACTACTATAGTTGGTACAGTTTCAGGAACTTCAATAACTTTTGGAACTACTACTGCACTTAATGTATATTGCAGTCTTGCAGTTGGACTATCCTTCGACCCTAATACAACGGGGGGGATTGCATTTGTTTATCAGGATGGATCTAATGCAAGCTATGGTAAGGTAAAAACAGCTACTATTTCAGGCACTACAATAACTTTTGTAACTACTGCTACATTTAATGCAAGCTCTACTTACGAACCTCTCATAGAATTTGACCCCACTACAGCAGGTAAGTTTGTAGTAACCTATAAGGATCAAAATAACTCGCAATTTGGTACAGCAAGAGTGGGGGCACTTTCAGGGACTTCTGTTAGCTTTGGAACTGCGGTTGTATTTAATTCAGGAACTACTAACTACATGTCTTCAGCCTTCGCCCCTAATATGGCAGGCAAGTTTGTAGTTGCTTATCAGGACACTAGTAACTCAAACTATGGTGCTTTAGTAGTAGGTACAGTTTCAGGAACTAGTATTAGCTTTGGGGCTGAAGTCATCTTTGCTTCAAGCTATGTTTACTCAGGGAGTATATCTTTTGATCCTACTCAAGTAGGTAAGTTTGTTATAGGTTATGTGGATATTGGGAACAGTCAGGATGGTAAAATTGTAGTAGGGACACTTTCTGGTAATACAGCTAGCTTTACAGGCCCATCTGTATATGATACATACACTAATAGTGCATCTGTATCCTTTGATTCTAATAATTCTGGTAAGTTTATTATGGCTTACAGGGACGCATCAAGTGGCGGCAGAACCAAAGTAGGCCAGCTAGCTGCAACAGTGTACGGCCCAACAAACCTAACAGCAACCAACTTCCTAGGCACTTCAACAGCCGCCTACACTGACACCCAAACAGCAACCATAATGCTTCAAGGTGGAATCTCAACTAACCAAACAGGACTAACAATAGGCTCAACCTACTACGTCCAACAAGATGGAACACTATCCACAACAGAATCATCACCGAGCGTAATCGCAGGTAAAGCCTTATCTACTACTGATCTATTCTTAGCTAACTGGTCTGATGTATACACAAATCCTAATCTACTAGTGAAGACAGCCGACCTCACTGTATATGCAGGGGACAGCATTGTGGTAGGTGCAGGTGGCATAACCATAACATTACCTAGTTCACCATCTATAGGAGATAATGTGATAATTAAAGATGGCACAGGTGCAGTATCTACAACCCCATTCACAGTGGCAGGAAATGGTTCTAACATTGTATCTTCCGCTTCTTCACTAACCTTTAACTCAGATTGGGCAGAAGTACGATTCGTATTCATTAATGCCACAATAGGATGGAGCGTATAACATGTCAAATTTAAAAGATATACTAAACCCCACAGTAGCAACAGGATCAGCAGACTTCATTGCTAGTGGCACATTACCTAACGGTGCTCCTGTAGTATTGAAGTCTGACGGTACAGTTGAAGCTGCTGCTCTGGTTACAGCAGCAATAGCTGAAAGTATACCTGCTGGTGCTGAAGCGGTATTTCATACAGGTGAAGTACAGTTCACATCAACAGTATTCGACCCTAACAATGCAAATAAGTTTGTCACGGCTTATCAGGATTATGGTAATTTAGGTTACGGCACAGCAGTAGTAGGGACTGTATCTGGCACTTCTATTACGTTCGGAACTGAAGTTGTGTTTAATGCAGGTATGACAAACCACACCTTTGCATCTTTTGACCCTAATACAGCTGGTAAGTTTGTTGTGGCTTATAAGGATAGTGGTAACTCCCACTACGGAACGGTAATAGTAGGAACACTTTCAGGAACTACTTTAACCTTTGGAACCGAAGTTGTATTTAATTCAGGTAATTCAAGTGACCCATCAGTGGCATTTGATCCTAATACAGCAGGTAAGTTTGTTGTATCCTATATGTATAGTAGTACGGGATATTCTAAGGTAGGGACACTTTCAGGAACCTCTGCTACCTTTGGAACTGCTGCTGCGTTTAATTCAGGGGCTATCTCAGACACTTCAATGGCCTTTGACCCTAACACAGCAGGTAAGTTTGTTGTATCTTATAATGATCATGCTAATTCATATTATGGTACAGCTATAGTTGGAACAGTTTCGGGTACTTCTGTTAGCTTTGGAACTGAAGCTGTATTTAGCTCCGATAGTAGCACTACTGATCCTAGATTTGCATTTGACCCCAACAACGCAGGTAAGTTTGTTATAGCCTATTCTTATGGGAATGCAAGCATAGGTTCAGTTAAATTAGGTACAGTTTCTGGTACTTCTGTTAGCTTTGGGACTGAAGTTATATTTAATACAGGATCGGGAGGAGGTGCATCTAGGATCAGTATAGCCTTTAATCCTAATACTGCAAATAAGTTCGTCATGGCTTATCAGGATTATGGTACTGCAAGCGGTATAGCAGTAGTAGGTACAGTTTCAGGAACTACTATTAGCCTTGGGACTAATATTGTATTTAATCCGTCTTTTTCAAGCCACACCTCAATATCCTTTGATCCTAATACCGCAGGTAAGTTTGTTATAGCTTATACAGATTCTGGTAACTCAAGCTCTGGCACCGCTATAGTAGGCCAACTAGCATTACCAGCTACCTCAAACCTAACATCCACCAACTTCCTAGGCACTTCAAATGCCACATACACAGATACCCAAACAGCAACAGTAATGCTCCAAGGTGGTGTATCTGATAACCAGACAGGACTCACAATAGGCTCAACCTACTACGTTCAACCTGACGGCACTCTAGCAACATCAGCAGGAACACCAAGTGTAGAAGCTGGTAAGGCATTATCAGCAACCTCTCTATTGCTCAGTGACACAGCAGACCCCGCAGTAGCTTTGAACACAGCTAAGGTAACCAACTCTACCTCTGCCTCTGACCTAACATCAGGCACATTACCAGACGCTAGATTCCCAGCTACTTTACCTGCTATCAGTGGAGCTAACCTAACCAACCTGCCTGCTTCGGCTAGTGACTTCACATCTATCACTGAAGGTTCTAACACAGGTTATGGCACTAGCGAAAGATCAGCCAACCCTAACAACTATGGGGATATTGGTAATCTCGCTACTGATTTAAGCTATAGTCAGGGTTCATCCACGACTAGAGGGGCCACGGGTGAGTATTCTACTGCTCTAGGTAGGAATACGATTGCAAGTGGTCTTAATTCATTCACTACGGGTGTTTCCAACACGGCAAGTGGTAACTACTCCATTGCTATGGGTGGTAATAGTGAGGCAAGCGCCAACTATGCCTTTGTTTTTGGTGAATACTCATATGCGAGTGGTCTCGCATCTTTTGCTGTAGGCACTGAGGTAGAGGCAATTGGTACAAATTCTGTTGCTTTGGGCTTCCATACCATCGCAAAAGGTAACAACTCTGTTGCCCTCAATTACGATACTACTGCGGCTGGCATTTACTCCACAGCGATGGGTAAATTTGGTGGTGTAGGTACTGCGGGTACTACACTCCTAGGTGTGGCTTTTGGTGCATCAGATCCGGGAAATATAAAATCAACTTCAACAGACACTAACTTAGTATTCAAAGTGTCTACCGCTGGTGATGGTTATTTTGATGGTGTTGCTGACTCCGCTGCTGCCGACTATGCAGAGTATTTTGAAAGTGCGGATGGCTCAGAGCTAGAAAGAGGTTACTTTGTTTCATTTGCTCAAGGCTCCGAGTGTGTCGAGTATGGAAACAGTGAGCTAGTGGGCATAGTATCTGCTGCCCCTGCTGTAGTAGGTGATAGTCAATCTCTACATTATAAAGGTAAGTACCAGAAAGATGAATTTGGTGCATACATTAGAGAGCCTGTAAAACTTTATGACGATGACGGTGTTTACACACACACAGAAATACACAAAGTTCTTTCAGAGGACTTTGACCCAACCCAAGAATACCTACCAAGAAGTGAGAGACCTGAATGGAGTCCTATTGGATTACTGGGCAAACTTTGGGTTCATTTAGCGACTGGCGAGACCATCGTTACTGGGGATTACGTTACCTCAGATAGTGAAGGAAAGGCTATCAAGTGTCTACGGGCTGATATTGATTCCTTTAGGGTTATTAGCATCAATAGTGAGCGTAATTTAGTTAGAGTGTTATACAAGTAAGCACCCTAAACCTACCTAACTCAAACAACCATATTACTAAAAGGTATTTAACAAATGAAAACCATCACATGCAACAGCAACAACGTATCTGCATACACCTTCGATGATGCACATGATCTAGTAGCTACCACTGAAAACATCACATGCCCTCACTTCATCATTGGTGACTTGAACTCAACCAACGCTACTATCCATGCCAGCGTTACACCGCCAGCAGATTGGATGGGTGGACGTTATACCTTCGATGGTACTACGTGGACAGCAGTTGAAGGTTGGGTTGATCCTGCCGTACTACAAGCAGAAATGGATGCAGAACGTGCAGCACTAGAAGGCTAATGTGGTCAGACATAGCCGCCTTATACCCGTCCTACACAGCGCCCTCAACAGCGCCTGTGGGACAGGTGTTACTTAATGAACCTCAGGTTATACGGGAGGAAGACTATATGTGTGTACAACCACCAAGCAAGCCTTACTCAATCCCTGCGTACAGTACGCTACATTGGGTGGCTAAATGTTAGCCGAACTAGCTATAGCCAATGCAGCATTTGGTGTCATTAAGCAGGCATTGTCTAATGGCAAAGAATTACTAGATGCAGGTGATGCAGTCGGTAAATACTTCAAGGCTGAGAACGACATAGCCAAAGAAGTAGCTACTAAGGGTCGTGGGTCAGCACTTGAAGCTTACCAAGCCCAACAGCAGTTAAGAAAGCAAGAGGATGAACTCAAGTACATGCTCAACAAACAAGGACTCTTAGGCTACGCTAACTTCATACAGTTTAAAGCTGAGTGGGCCAGAGATCAGAAGGAACAAGTACGCTTAGAAGCCCGAAGGAAACACCAACGGGCTAAAGCACTGGAAGAAAACATAACTATTGGCCTCAAGGTTGGTGGTACACTATTACTAATAATGGCGGCACTCTTTGGTGTGGCCCTTTACTTGAGATGACTATTATGGATGATGTTAATGGACGATTTGACCGGCTAGAGACTAAGATAGATAAGCTGTCGGATGCAATGATCACACTGATCCAGCATGATACAAAGATTGATGGGTTAGTCGCCCACAACAACACACAAGACAATCGACTCAATAAATACTCGGAAGCCTTAGATGACCATGCAGTTAAACTTGCAACAGTCGCCAAGTCCAGTGGTGCTAATGAGTGGTTTGTCAGATTACTTATAGCTGCACTTGTAACAGGTGTGGTATTTATGATGCGTTCTACATGAGATGCACAATATGTAGCTCATATAACGTAGCCAAAGGTTCCAAGGTATGCAGGGACTGTAAGAAGATTAAGGGGTAACATCAGTATGTTTGGATTACCAATGGAAATGATCACAATGATTCTAAGTGTCGTGGGTGGCGCTGTGATGAAGATGTGGTCCCAGTCACAAGCTGATAAGGCTGAGCAACAGAAAGCCCTTATACAGCAATTCTCGGCCTCTGAGGACAGTGTTCAGAACGCACGTAACTATCAGAACCCTAATGCCCAATGGATCCGTAGATTCCTAGTAGTTTCCTTTATGGGAATGGCTATGTTCATACTGATTGCACCTATCCTCAACCTACCTACGGTAGTACCTGTGGAAGTGACATCTGGGTTTAAGTTCTTGTTCTTAGATTTCACAACAACAGTAACCGAATGGGTTACCTTAGAAGGTATGGTAACCCCTGAGTGGCTACCTCATGCAATAATGTCAGTGGTCGGTATGTACTTCGGTCAGTCACTCGTATCAAGAAAATAACAGGAGAAGTATATGAGTTTATCATTGATTAACTTAAACAAAGACAGACGTACGGGTGATGTGTACTTTGACATTGCTCGTGGGTGTTATGACGATGCAACAGTTAACCACAAGTTTGGGGTAAACTTAGATATTAATATAACAACAGACCCGGAAACTGTCTGGTCTGCTGGAGGTGAGTACCCTTGGAGTGCACTGGATACAGCGCAAGTGCTATACGTGGTTGTAACTAATGCAGCAGACGTAGGTACAATAACTATTGAAGGGTTAGATGCAGATTGGAATCAGGTCTCAGAGGATATCACCAGCACTGGTGCTGCAACCTACGTGACTACAACCATATTCAAAAGAGTCTTCAGGGTTCTCTTTACAGATGATAATGACAACAACATCGGTATCATCACAGTACGTACAGCTTCTTCAGCAGGAACTATAGTTGCTCAGATCGACCCTGACGTATCCCAGTCCTTAATGGCTATCTACTCTGTACCAGCAGGCTACACAGCTTTCTTACGTACCATAGAGTTGACAATTGATGCCCTTAAGACTGCACGTTTTAGACTACGTACAAGCGTCAATGCGGGTGCATGGAGAGTCAAGCATGTTGCAGAACTGAAAGGTATTTACGTAAGAGACTTTAGTGTACCGCTTGTTATGGAAGAGAAGACTGATATTGACTTCCTGATACTAGAAGCTGAGGCTAACAACACAAGTGTATCAGCTAACTTCGATATTATTTTAGTTAAGAACTAAGGAGGCACATATATGCCATTTCAAATAACCCCAGAGATTGACTTCTCATCTGTGGGTCTCATCACAGATGTACCAGCACATGCTCTCCCACAAGGGGCTTGGAGTGACTGCCTCAACGTCCGAGTTAAGGATGGTTCAGTTCAAGGTGTAAACTCATTTGAGGATTCCTTCACTGTCCACTCAAACTACAGCTCAAGCAAGCCTGTTGCCATAACACAATGGACTCCCGCAGGATCCTCATTCCTTAATATAGCTTATATTATCAAGAGTGAACACGTAAGTGACTCAGCTAATAAGGGTAGAGTGTTTGTATATAACACAGGGACTCAGGTCACTGCAGAGATAACAGATGCTACTCTGCCTTTTACTATCGATGATAAGTACCCACCACAGTTATTTGTATTCAATGGACTACTGATCTGTAATCCGGGTACAGGTATGCCGACTTACATCACAGCTGGTGAGACAACCAACGGTAATCTTGTAGTACTTCCGGGCTGGTTAAGTATGGCTGGCACACAGTACGCAAGGATCATACGTCCATTCAAGAACAGGCTTATAGCTATGAGCTTCTTTGATGACAAGGGCACAGCAAGCCTGAGTGATGACTCAGCGTACCCAGTAGACTTCGCATGGTCATCTCATATAACAGCACTAGATTCACTTACAGGGGCCTCGTGGCAGGCCTCTACAACTAACACAGCTGGTGATGCTTTCCTGACTCAAACATCAGGTCGTATCCTTGACGGTGGACAGCTAGGTGAGTTCTTCATTGCTTACAAGACTGATGCAGTTGTCAGGGTCTATGAGACTGGTGATACCTTTATACTTGGATTTGACTCTATCTTCGAGGATGACGGTATATACTCAACACGTTGCTTTGCAAACATAGGGGACTCCCAGCATTTAGTTGTGGGTAACTATGGTGTTTACTTACACGATGGTCAGTCACAGAGACAAGATATCGCCAAAGGTATATTCCAAGATACTATGTTTGATCTGGTCAAAGGTTCAGATAAAGATAAGTCTTTCACCTTCCAACAGACCCGAGATAAAGAAGTCTGGTTCTGTTTCAGAGAGACTGGGACTACTGGTTCTGGTTGCAATAAGGCTTTTGTCTTTAACTATATGAACCAGTCTGTGCACATACGTACACTACCTGACGTCACTGACTTATATGAGACAGAGATTGATGGTCAGCTGGCTATCTATGCTGCTGCAGACAGTCCAACTATCAAGCAGTTATCTAACACTGCACTGGAGAGTTCTGGGTGGTTCACAAGAACTGATGATTCATTGGGTTCCAGTGATAAGTACAAGGATATCAATCAGATATTCCCAGAATCAACTGGATCCTTTAAGATCTCCATAGTGAGTTCCGGTGGACCCTTGACAACCTCAGAGCTTGACACACAGTTTAACCTTAAGGATAAGGTGTATGACCCTGCATTGACTTATAAGCTTGATGTAAGGGATTCTGGTAGATACCTGAACATGAGAGTGACAATGAATGGCACTGTTAATCCAAAGCTAACAACACTACAGTTCAGCTTAAAAGCTCCAAGCAAGAGGTGATATATGGCTAAGATTAGCGAAACGGAATTACAGCGTAGACTTAAGGCTCTTGAGCGTGGGGGTGGTGGTGGTGGCAGCTCCAACAGCTACAGTGGGACCACACCACCTGAATCCAATAGCGGAACCTATGTTGACAACGATACCTATTATGATGGGGCCACAAACAATCTCTATGTATTCAGTGGTGGTGTTTGGGTTCTGGCAAATAAGCAGTTACATATAAGGTACGCAACACTTGTCATCAATAACTCAAGCAGTGGTATGGTCACCAATCAGACAGATGTCACTGATTTCTCAGAGCTTCCCTTTGATTCCTCAGGTGAGCAGAGAGCTTGGCGTGGCTTCTGGTGGGGCTCCTCGAACTTAGGTTCAACAGATCCCACAGACTACGAGTGGACACTGACCTCAGGTGCTGACGGATCCGGTGCAGTTGCCGTTAATATCTATTCAACTAATGGCACTGTGTTCCGCAATGATACTGGTACAACAGCCCTCAAGGCTAACGTGGATATCGGTGGGACACTTCAGGATAATAACCAGCATGACACCTATGAGTACAATTGGGTAGTGGGCAGTGACACGATATGTGTGGATGCGTACGGCAATATAGCCTCGGATGGATTAGGTAATATCTATACAGATACAGTGGCAGTTACTTGTCAGAGCAGAGGTCCTTATCACAGGGCTGATTCATCTGACTCTACTGTGTCTATAAACTTCAGACAAATAACTTTAAGTGCAGACGATATCGGAATGGTTGAGACCATACGAGTGTCAGTCTCAAACATACCTGATTAGGGGAATATAATATGGCTCGTATAGCAGTAGGTGCAATAACAATCGCAGATATAGCGGACGGTGGTAGTCCGATAGCTGCATTCTTAACTAACGAAAACCACACATTTGCAGCAAGTACTAACGGTGATATAACTTCAGTTGAGCTTGCAGTATTTACAACATTAGTCAATATATACTTAGGAACTACAGCTGGAACTTTCAAGAGTACCGCTGTGACTTCCGCTGGAGCTGATGCTAATAAGTTCTCTATTGGCACAATAACTTCAAGTGCATCTGGTTGGGTCACAGCCACCAATGCATCCACAGGTGCAATAACATTGACTGCATCCCCAACAGGTGCCAGTAACTTAGGCACTACATTAACAGTACCTGTGACTGTAAACGACACCTCAATAACACTGAAGAATGTCACACTGATCATAAGCTTAAGTAAACAGATAGCTGGAGCTGGTGGGCAGATTGTACAGATGACTGCTAACAAGCAGCACTTCCAGTACGATGAGTTCGCAGTGTTAAGCCCTGCAGGCCAGAATAACATCACACTTACAATGACCACTCAGGGTGCCACAGGTGCCCTCACAGCTCAGAAGAGTATTGATGGTGGTACTTATACCACATTAGCAGTTGGTGCAGGTTCCGGCTTTGCAAGTGCTATCGATATCGATGGTCTTAATGCCAACGATAATATTGTAATCACACCGGCTAACTTCGGAACAGCTAACACAATGACAGTCCGAGTCAGTGGAGCCAATGATGGCTCTGACTCAGTATCTCTTGTAAGAATCCGTGATGGTGTAAGTGGTAAGAGTTCTCTCTTTGTAGCTGTCAGTTCATCTGATGGTACTTTGTTCAAGAACAACTCTGGCACTGCTAAGACAATCACATGTGAGGTCTGGGATCAACTTGATGGATCTGCTGTGACACACGTAGGTACCAGCCCGACTCAGCGTTCAGTTCACTTTAACTGGCAACGTGTTGATGCCGGTGGCACCTCAGCTGATGTGTTTGTGGCATCCTCAACTAGTCGCCAAGTGTCAGCATTAGGTGTTACTGCAGATGGCTACGGTAAGTCAACATTAATAATTGGTCCAGAGGATATCTCTGACAACAGTTCAACTCAGTTCTCCTGTGAAGTTACGGTAACTGAAAACTAGGAGTAATTATGACTAGAACAGCTAAGTCTGCTTTAACAATATACGATGTCAGTGACGGGTCTTCACCTGAATTCGAGAGATACTACTCAACGTATCCCGGACTCCTGTCTGAGATGGGAGACCCATCCCCTCCGTGGGCTCAGTGGGTTACTTGGGTGCTAGCATCTGGAGTTGTACCTAACACTGCGTATTGGATAGCGGAGAGGTACACCATCGCCGGTGGAACCCCATCTGCTTGGCAGCTTATGCCTGTTCAGGCTAAAGATAGTGGACTCCCGTTCATCACAGCCACTAAAGGTGGTTTTAATAAACCAGTACTTGGGGACCCCGTATGGATAACCGATGCTGTCGCTGCTGTGTCCGACTTCACAGGTAGGGTATACACTAATCAGAAAGAGTTTGGATATGGCACTACAGTGGTCATAGAGTACGCTAATGGTAAACTATACGGAAGGTACATCAGGTCTGGAACTTCAGATATCTGGGTAGCACCTGTCGAGTTTATAGATGGTGACTTGCTTGTTGATGGGGCTATAAGTTCAGAGAAACTTCAGGCAAATGCTGTGAAGGCAATTAACATAGACGTAGACGGGCATATAACTATAGCTGATAACAGTGGCGGTGCTCTAGTCAGTGGTAAATCAAACTATGATAGTGATGTAAGTGGCTTTTTCTTAGGTGTAGATGATAACTTAGTTAAGTTCAAAGTAGGTGGCTCTGCCCAAAGTATCGAATGGGATGGCGGAAGACTTAAGGTTGTAGGTGATATAGTTACCTCAGGTAACATCATGTCTATAGATGGCAATAAGGTTGCTTATAAACGATATAAGTTAGATGGCACTGCTGGCAGGGTGGACGCAACCTTCGGTGAAGATAAATCCGGCACTTCGCCTGATAAGTATTATTGGCAGACCAGTGATGATGAAGAGGCAGCAGCTATAGCTACGGGGCAGTACACAAGCTCTGACTTGCCTAATAGATATTTATTTCAGCAGATAGTAATCAGAGGCTCTCAATTTGGTAGAGGTTTATACCCAGAAATTATAGACACATCAGGTAATTTAGTACCCAGTGATAGCTACCTAATGGAGTATCAATTCAGGGGTACACTAGGTCGTATGTATCCACATGATTACACTTCTACCCCAGACGTAGATGGTATGTATAATGGCGGTGCTATGTATAACAGTCTGTCTTATGGTGTTTGGTCACCATTCTTAGATGGCACTATCTTCCAAGATACCTCATCAAATCAGGTGGTAGATATAAGGGTGACACATACTGGTAGTGAAATACTAGGTACTGGTGCAACCCGTATCCGAGCTAGGTGTTATGCATCTGGAAGTGACCATCAGTTGGAAACAGGTAACACATCTGTTGTGACATTAGGTCCTTCAGACTTTAATGGTGTGGTGTATGAGAAAATAGAATCAGTTCAAATAACGGCAAACAGTGGGGCTACTCCTGTAACATGCACTGCACAGGTAAGTGGTAGTAGTGTGACTGCAAGGGCTTTTAATTCCAGCGGTAATGCGGTATCTACGGTAATGTTTGTATCAATAAGAGGATATTAAGATGGCAATAGACGGACAGTCAATAGCCCAGATAAAAGCAGAAGTAACCGCTTCTAATACAACTGAGGCTTCTTTTAGGTCAGGTATGGACCATGTTATAAATGCAGTGGACTTCGGTTCTTTCCCTCAGGGGACTAAGCTAGTGTTCTACCAAGCATCAGCACCCACAGGGTGGACTAAGGTAACTACCCATAATGATAAGGCTCTACGAGTAGTTTCAGGTAATGGTGGTGGTTCAGGTGGTTCTGCAGCATTTAGCTCTGCATTCAGTCACACGCACACTGATTCCTTTTCAGTAGATGGGCATGGCTTGACTGAGCCTCAGATGCCTATTCACTCACATGTTATGCAAACAAGAGCGAGTTATACTACTAACAATAATATCTTCCCTAACGAGGACAGAATATACAGCAGTGAGGTCAGGTATTCAACACAAATCCCAAGTACACTGAGTACGGCTACTGCAGGTAGTGGCAGTACCCACAACCACGGGTTAAGTGGTTCAGTTAGTTCTCAAACTATCTCCCCTAGCTATGTTGATGTGATTATCTGCTCAAAGGATTAAATATGAAAACAATATTAACTTGCCCACTGGGGCACACATGTGAAAAGGCAGTTGATGGGGCTATCGAAAGATGCGCTTGGTACACCAACATAAAAGGTAAAGACCCACAGTCAGAAGAGATCATTGATCAATGGAAATGTGCAATGGCTTGGCAACCTATATTACTTATAGAGAACACTGCCCAATCTAGAGGTACTGGAGCTGCAGTGGAGTCTTTCCGTAATGAAATGTTAAAGTCTAACGAGATATCTCAAAGACTTATGATATCAAATGGGAATACATCAGTAATCGAAGTATCCAACTGATAACCAAAAATAGATGTGAGGACTAACAATTGACTATTAACATTAAACAATTAATCAAAGAAGATATCTTCAAGGACTACTCTGAGATCCTACCAGAACTCACCAAGGCCCTTGATCATTCTTCAGGTGAATGGACTGCACAACAGGTTATCGAGGGTTGTATACACGACCCCGCTAACATGCATATCTGGTACGTCTACGATGATGACGAAAGAGTTGCTATAGCTTCCACAAGGGTTGTTCAATACAACAACTTCTTATCAATGCATATTATCACTCTTGGTGGTAAGACAAATGACAAGATGACAGAGTGGACTGAAGAGTTCATCAATATACTTAAGCAGTACCCCCAACTAGACTGTATAGAATGTACAGGCAGAAAAGGACTACTCAAGCCCCTTATAAAGGCTGGGTGGAAAGAGCGGTACGTAACTATCAGGAAGAGCCTCAAGGAGGGTTTTGATGTCTAAACTAATTAAGATTTATGATGGTATGACATTTAGTATGTCTACTGGAGAAGTACTAGAGCATGGCGAAGTGTCATACTGGGAAGAAGAAGACCTCGCCTTATGTGGTGGTGGTGGCCCTTCTAAACAGACAACTACATCGGGCTTTGCCACAGAGTACAAGCCTGAGATCAAAGAGATGCTTAAGGATTCTAAGGGACTCTACGACACTAACCAGCTTGGTCAGGTTGCAGGTTTCACACAGACTGGTCTCAATGCACAGAACCAAGGTACTGCTGCTGCTGGTCGTCAGACTGGACTTGAGCAGTCTATGTATAACAATGCCAATAACACTGGAGCACTCAATGCGCTTCAAGGTCGGACTGGGATGACTGGTAGTGAGCAAGCTATCATCGATCAAGCACGTAATCCTGTGGATCTCTCAGGTCAACGAGCAGCTTCACTTCAGCAAGCACAGGGTGCCTTAGGTACCTCGGATGCTATGGCTGGACAACGGGGTGGTCTTGGTGGTTCTCGTCAGTCTATTAACCAATCGAGTATTGAACAAGGTCTGGCAGCTAACTTTGCAGGTATCGATCAACAGGCACAACAAATGCAAGACCAACGTATGTCTAATGCAGTTAATGCTGAGCAAGGTCAATTCGGAAGATTACAGTCAGGGGTCCAAGCACAGGGCCAACAACTTAATAACATGGGTGCTGCCGCAGGTATCCAAGGTCAAGGTGCACAGACTTTAGGTATGATTGGACAGGCTCAACAGGCTCAGAACCAAGCACAGGCAGACTCAGCTTATACAGCTCTGGCACAACGTGTTGGATTGTTCTCTGGTGTTGCACCTAAGGAACAGACGACTGAAAAGACTGGGGGTAAGTAATGGCTCAACAAGGATTCAATCCCTTTGCACCTCAGATGCAGGGTCAGAAAGATAAAGCCCCTCAGATGCAGGGGGTTCAGGCACCTAACGTACCTATGCAGTCACAACCTAGCATGATGCAGCAGCTTGCACCTACTGTTGCACAGAAAGCTATGGGCAGTGATACTGCAGGTGCTATGGGTGATACTATGAAGGCTGGGGCTACGGATGCATGGGCAGCACTAACGATGCCAGCAGGTATCCCTACGGCAGCAGCAACGAATGCAAGCTTAGCCACTGGACTGGCTGGTGGTGCAGAGGCAGCTCTTGCATCTCAGGCTCTATCAACTGGAGCAGTCGCTGCAGGTACCGGTGCAACAGCCGGTGGCGCATTAGCATCAGCAGCACCTATGGCAGCAGCACTAGGTCCCTTTGGTATCCCAGTGTTAATAGGTGCTGGACTTCTGGCAGCTAACTCAGGTAAATAATATAAGGAAATGGACATATGGGTACTACACTACATGGAGCTGATGCTGTTAAGAGAGCAGAGGAACTTTTCGGAAGAACATTAACCCCACAAGAATCACATATAGTTATGGCTGAAGGGTACAAGGATGACTGGTATGACGACACCAAAGGTATCCCGACTAAGAACTTTGGTCAGACAGGTGAGTATGCTGATATGCCTTTTCCTGATGTTGTTAATATCTTTGAAGATAAGACAAGAGGTATAGTCAGTGATTATGACAACCTACCTCAAGAACTTCAATTACGATTACTAGACTCCACTTACAGGGGTGGCCTAAGTGGTAGCCCTGACACACTTAAACTTGCTAACTCCGGACAATGGGGTGCAGCGGCTGATGAGTTCTTAAATAATAAAGAATATAGACTGGCAGTGGAATCAGGTAGCGGTGTTGCCACTCGTATGAAGGAGACTTCAGATGCCATGAGAGCCTATGGGGTTGAGTTAAACTCAGTTCCACAACAAGCCCAAGCAGTTCCACAACAAGCCCAAGCAGTACCTCAACAGGTTCAGGAGGCTCCACCTCAAGAAGATGCTGGGTTTCTCAGTTCTGTTGATGACTTCATTAATAGTTGGTTTGGTGGCAATCAAAGTGGTAAGCCTCGCAAGGAAGTAACAGCGATGGTACCAAAAGCAAGTAAAGATACTACAGAGAAATCCATTTGGGATACACTATTCGGAGATTAAGAAGATGACAGAACAAGAAATTGAAGAGTACTTTAAAGAGGGCGCAGTGGCATCACCTATTGCTTCAGCCCCAAGTGCTGAGAACCTCCAGTGGATCCCTCAGGTATCCCCAGAAGCACGACTAGAGCGCTTAGCTTTGGTTCATGGTTTAGACAACAGACCACCAAAAGCTGTAGCAGTGGCTGGCAGAGAGCCTGCAGCTACTCCAGTGACATATGAACAGACACCTCAAGAGTACGCTGATCAAAGCCGTATGCAACAGCTGCAGATGGGCATCCCAGCTATGGCACAACCAGCTGTGGATTACCCAATGGGCCCTACAATTGAGCTCAACAGGGATATTAATGTACCACAAATACCTCAGAATGGTGGCCCCGATATGGGTGGCTACACTAATCAAGTACGACTGCCACAACAACCAGTTAATGTATTAAGAGACACCTCCGGTGCACCTGTGTTGAGTGGCAATGGACAACCAGTTGGTCTTCCAACACAGAACCCTAACTATAAAGCACCTGCGGGTGGGGGTAAGGGCGCTGATGCTAATACGGAAGCAGCTATTAAACAGATTGGAGGTAAGTGATGGGTATGTTAGAAGATTTAATGAGTACCCTCGGCCTTGGGGGCCCAACACTGCCAGCACAGGTAGGTCAAGTGCCTACACCTCAAAGTGTCCCTACACCTCAAAGTGATATACCAGCCCCATATACTGAACCAGTAGTGGAGCTCCCAGTCCCACCCGCAGAGCCTGCTAATACCACTTATGGACTACAACAGACTATGCAGACTGTACCTGAGGCTTATGCAGGTGACCTTGCAGGTATGCCACCTAAGGCCTTGGCTCAAGTTAAGGAAGGTTATTTAGGGCAGATCCCCGGGTTGGAGGCTAAAAAGGCTGCACTGATGAAACAGGGTGAGCGTGAGGCTGGCCCTATCGTACAGGGTATTCAAGATAAGATAGATAATGCGGTCAGTATAGCTGGTGAAGCAGACATCATTACTCAAGAATCAATTAAGAGAGTAATAAGTACACAACCTCCAGTCAAAGACTTACTAAATGCAGCAGCTAAGGTTGATCCTTCAGCTTTTGAGAATATACCTCCAGAGGATATGGATAAAGTTGGAAACGTAGGTGATAAGGCTGTTGAGTTACTTGAAAGTAAAGAAGAGACTGACCCTAAGACTGTCATGAGTATGGCAGGTAAGGCACTTGGATCTTTGTTTGAAGATAAGGCTATACAGCAAGCCCTCATATACTACACAGGTGCTCGTCTTATGGGCTACTCAGGTAGTGGTTCAGGTATGGCTGCTGGTCAAGTGTTACTTCAAGGCTGGGCTAATCAGGATAAGCAAGACTTACTGACTCAGACTGCTACCTCAAAAGCTAACGCTAAGAAAGCTGAGAACGATGCATTGGATATGTCCAAGACTGTACCTATGTGGGATCCTCGTACTAGGCAGCAAGAGATTGGTTACATGTCTAAGAGCGGTAACTTCCAACGTTCATCTGGTGGCGAGATCTACAATGCAAGGAAGCAGGGACTGCAGACTTATGATAAGAGCAACCCTATGCACCGTACTTATGAAGAGCTTGACAGTAGCAACGTGAAGAACATGGATAACTCAGTCAAGGATGTACTGGCTAATATCTCTAACAACAGTGAGATCTACCCAATTGAACAGCGACAGGCTGCACAAGCTTTGTTTGCTGATGGTGCTGACCTCAATGAGGCATACGCTATTGTGAACAGAAGTGCAAGACTCTCTGGTGTTGATACTAGTTCAGTTGCATATCAAACTGCAACCACTAACTCAATCCGTAAGTACATGATGCGTACTATCAAGAATCCAACAGACGCTTTCAGTGGTAACAATGTTGCTGCTATGGCTGATGCTATCCGGTCTGACCAGCTTAAGGCTGAGCTTACAGTCGAAGGTTCTATACCTGAGTTTGTATTTGGCAAAGGCACTTGGACTGCTGATGGTGTGTCCCAGATGGAAGAAGACTACCAGTTACCTTACGAAGCTGTGGCAACACTGAACAAACGAGTTGACAGTATCAATGCAGGCTTAATGGCAGATGCTGCTAAGAACAAGCATAGCCCTGAGAAGATACGTTCATTAATCACACCAACTAAGACACTTCAAAGGTTGGCTGGGATCTTTAAGGATACAGTTATGAAGGACCCTGCTGCACTTAAGCATTGGTCTGATGTAGCTGACGGGGCTAACACTAACGCTATGGGCGCATGGTTGGCAAGCGGCAAGTCAACTGCAGATCATAAGTACTTAGGTATAAACAATCCAGATATAGCTGCAAAGTTTGAGCTTCTTGTGGATAAACAGTTACAGAAGAAATAAACATTAGGAGAACACTATGGGACAAGGTCTTGTTGCAGGATTAGTTGACGCACTAGATGTGGAAGGAGAGGCTTCACAAGGCCCCCAAGTAA
>Ga0307488_10000290_pt1 | contig 40311 bp, 30 predicted proteins | sample SB02metaG_FD_202248 | JGI IMG/M metagenome (GOLD analysis project Ga0307488, IMG submission 202248) | Sea-ice brine microbial communities from Beaufort Sea near Barrow, Alaska, United States - SB 0.2 | ecosystem: Environmental > Aquatic > Marine > Coastal | place: USA: Alaska | collected... | reverse complement strand
TATGCAAATAACTCTTATGATGATAAAGAAACATTCCTCAATGATGAAGGATTAATTGAATTATTAAATAACAAATATGAATATAGAAATATTTAAACCAAAGTTTTTTCTTAAAGAGCATTATAGTGCCAGCTGGTGCTCCAACCTCAAAGGTCAGTTAAATGACAATATCCCAGTTGAAATAGCTCAAGGCACCCCTAGATTAAAATTTGTTCAAGATAAGTCTTCCGAGGATAATGATTGGTGCGCAGGAGCAATACCACTCATGCCAGACTGGTCCACCAAAGATATTTCTGATTTTAAATATATCCACTTTGATTTCTATTGCGACTCTCCCTCTTATTGCAAGATTGGATTAATTTCTGATGAAGAAAACCACTCTCCAGAATATGATTTAAATTTTAAATTAAACATGGAGTCTAAAGAGCTTACATCTATTTCAATACCTATTTCATTTTTTAAAGGCCACTTTGATCTTGAAAAATCTAGATTATTAAAAATAGTTGGATATTCTAATTGCGCTTTCTACATTTCTGATATAGTTTTAACCAATGAGGCTGATTCATAATGATTCTTTTAACTGGCAACGACCAGTCTTAACAGAAGAATTTTGTCATAATTTTTTTTTAAAACATGGCCTTAATTCAGATATTGCTTTCCTGTCTGTTGCATGGTCTACAATTATAGATAAGCTTTCTTACGGAAGCGATTCTGATAAAAAAAAATGCTTTAATGTTCTAAAAAAAATATCTTCCTTAAACGCTAATGGAGGATTTTCTGTTTGCCAGCATGATAAGTTTCATTTAATTATTCCAACATTAAAAAAATGCGGAATTAAAACTTTATTCGCTCCGCACATGGCAAGTCCAGAAGGTTATACTACAAAAGATTTTTACTTTAAGCCTAGTAAAAACGACCCTAAAGATGGCTTATACATTGAAGGCATAAGAATAGAGCCTGCTTTTCTTTGGCCAGTTTTTGTAGGAGAAAATATTAGAAACAAAGATATATGGTATTCTTATATAGGTTCTTATGGCTCAAAGCATATATCTGATATAAGACAAAAGATAATGGATGATACCCACCCAGAGGACTGTATTTCCATTTCAAGATCTGGCTGGCAATTTGATGCAGATGTATATGAAGAACAATTACTTCAAGAATCAAAAAGCTCTTTACAAGAATATTTAAATAGAAAAAAGTCTGAATATTATACCGAAGTACTTTCTAGGTCACGTTTTGCACTATGTCCTAGCGGGACAGGCCCTGCAATCATTAGGTTCCTTGAAGCTTTAGGTTCTGGAGCAATACCAATTATACTTTCTGATTCAATGATGTTCCCAAAAATCAAAGGTATAAACTGGGATGAATGTTGTTTAAAAATAAAAGAAAAAGATTATCATTCTCTAAGAGATACTTTATCTAAAGTCACAAAAAAACAAGAATCTCATATGAGAAAAAAAGGCGTAGAGTACTATAAAATGTCTAGCGAAGAAAATTATGCAAAAAATATAGAAGAATATTATGAGCAGTCTGCCTAAATATTTAAAGTTGCACCTTGAAGGCGGAATAGGAGACTGCCTTAAAGTAGTTATGTGTAATTTTCCCCTTCAAAGTTTATATAATAATTATGGAATTCAAACTTTTATTACTTACGGTGGTGAGCATTACAATGATTGTGGTTGGGAAAATATTCTAAAAAAAGAATTTTTTGATCTATGCCCAGCTTTTATTTATGTAAACAGAGATGCTTTTTTAAAAATTGAAGCTCCTAATGTATCAGACTTTTTTCGTCAACCCAAGCCTTTTTCTTTAAAATTGTCTAAAAATTTATTGCTAGATTTAGGCGTTGAAAAAAAACATCTTAATGTTGGGCAACGACATATAGGAATCCAATTAGACTCTAATGATTCAAGAAAAAAATTCCATATTGAAAAATGGAAAAAATTAGTATCAGAAATATTATGTAAACACCATAATACCCATATTTATTTGTTCGGAGCTCCATCGGATAAAAAAAGATTTGATGATAATTTTGCTAGCAATCCCAAGCTTCACAACACTTGCGGAAATAGCCTTACTGAATCTTTATATTTTATATCTCAAATGAATTTATTTATTAGTCCAGACAGTTTTTCCAAATACGTTTGTCTTTGCGCTAATGTCCCTGCAATTATATTATGCGCTAAACTCTCTTACATGAGCGTTCCCGATATGTTAAATACTTGCTTTAAAGATATTCATAACAATGACAATTATAAATTATTAGGATTGTCCAGTAATCCAGTAACCAACATAAACGATATCAGCATAGACGATATTTTATCCCACATAAATTAATATGATTAATCACAAAAATAAATTCATCTTTGTTCATATACCTAAAACAGGAGGAACAAGCATTGAGTATTTTTTTACCAATGAGACCGAAACATCATGCAAGCATTTCATGCCTTTAGACTGGATCAAGCATTACCCAAAAGAATGGAATAATTATTTTAAGTTTTCATCTGTTAGAAATCCCTGGGATAAAGTTGTATCTCAATGGACTATGGAAAAACAAAGACATGGAAATAGTTTTAAAAAAACCTTTAAAGAATTCGTAAAATACCCTCAGGGCTTCCCCCTTCAGCCTCAACTCTGGTTTTTAAGCGAGCCATGCATAGTTAAAGATCAAGAGATAAAAAGATATATAAAAGAAAACTATAATTTTATTATTAAGTTTGAAAATTTAAATAGTGATTTCAAAAAGTTTTGCAATCTCATTGGCGTACCTTATCAGCCTCTTCCTCAAAAATATCACTCTCAAGATGTTAGAAAAAGCAAGCCTTATCAAGAATATTATGACTCAGAAACCAAAGATATTGTATCTAGGATATATGATATAGATATAGAATATTTTGGGTATGAATTTGAAGAATTAACATGAAAGACTTTATCAATACCAGTAAAACCCTACACTCCAACGAACAAAAAATTTATTGGCCTGGAGCATTTTGTGGAACCCAGTCGGACACACAAAGGCACTGGGAGATGCTCAAACCAATTGACGACATGATAAAAACATTTGACTGTAAGAGTGCGCTAACTATTGGCGACAATCTTTGTCGAGAAGCTGCATATATAAAAAAGATAAGCGGGTGTCACGCAACAGCATCTGATCTAGTTATGGGGAAGGATATGCATAGGGCCGTCGAGGATTCCCATGTTGATAAAATAATAAATGCCGATATAGAAAATTTACCCTTCGAGGATAACTCTATTGACCTAGTCCTAGCTAAAGAAACTTTTCACCATTGGCCGAGGCCCATGCTGGGAGTTTACGAAATGCTTCGAGTTGCAAGTAAGTGTGTAATCCTAATAGAACCGCTTGATGGTGGATCCGATTCATACGAGAAAGTAGGAAACTATCAATATAGACTTTCTATAAGAGAAATAATGAAATCGGCTTGGGCGCTTTACTTGCCAGCTGTAGCCCACAAAGGCTTTAATGACCCATTCGCAGCCCACAAAGGCCCACCTTTTGACTACAATAGCTGGCTAGAAGAAAAAAATAAGCTTGATGAGCTTAGTCATGCAGGCAAAAGAAACTACAATCTTGCAGCTGTGGCAATCTACAAAACTCCAGCAGATTGGAGTTTTCTAGAAAAAGACGAAAATATACCCCTAACCCTCAGACCGCCAAACAAGCATACGGAAAATGTTAAAATTTTAACATGATAATATCCCACAAACATAAATTTATATATTTCGCTATCCCTAAATGTGCGAGCACAAGTATGCGTTATCACCTTGATAAATTCGCTGATATTAATTCGAATAGATACGGAAATAAACCAGATTCTTTTTATCATAAAAAATGGCATATAACGCCAGAACAACTACAGATACACTTTCAGGAAATGAACTGGGACTGGGATAAGTATTTTAAATTTTCATTCACAAGAAACCCCTGGGAGAGAGTTTTATCTACATTTCGATATCATTGTAAAAGAAAAAAAGACTGGGAAGCAATAGGGTGTCCTGACCCTCGCCCTCCTTTTTTACCTGTGACTAATAATTTTAAAAATGATATTTTAGATCCCAAAAAACAATTTATTGGTCAATGCTATAAATGGGTTTACGATCAAAAAGAAAACAATATGCTTGACTTTGTTGGGAAAGTTGAAAATCTACAAAACGATTTTAATACAGCATGTAAATTAATCTCTATTCCTAGTGAAAAAATTTCACGCAGAAACCAAACCAAAGGAGAGCATTACACTAAATTATATGATAATAAAATGACAGAAATAATCTCAAAAATATATATAAAAGATATTGATTATTTCGGATATAAATTCGGAGACCAGTAACTATTTTCACATTTCGGTGTATATATAGTTAATGGGTCCAATATTTAACACTATATTAGGTGCAGGAATAAAGATTGCCTGCAACGTTATAAACTCTTGGCTCGAACAAAAACGCCAAGACCAACTCCTTCTTGCAGCACGAGATCAATCTATGCTCGATGCTATGTTAAAAAATCAATCAGAGCAAGCAAAAGATCCTTTTGTAAAAATTACAAGGCGAGTTCTTTTCATGAGTATTACTTTTACCATGTGCTATTTGATGATATACTATGCCCACAATCCTACAATCACCTACGATATCATAGTTCCTAAAGGTGAAGGCTTTAAGCTCGGTTTTTTTAGTTGGATTTTTGGAGGTAAAGACTGGGAAGTAGTACAATTAACAGGGGGCTTAATGCTTTCTTCCTTTATGGATTTATGCTTCATGGTTGTAGGTTTCTATGCTGTACCTAGTAAAAAAAGATAAGTGCTTCTTTTTTACTTATTTAAAGTGTAATACTTATTGTGTCTAAAAAAATTCCAGGATCTATTTATACTCAGTCAGGAATCACAGAGAACTTGACTGGTGCACATAGAAATATGCACGCATATACTTTGCATAGCTATCAAGCAATAACTGACAGCGGTGGATTTACGCTAAAAGTTGAAATTAGCATGGATGAAAGTAATTGGACTGAAATTGCCAGTCATGCTTGTGGCTCCAGCTCTTCGATTGCATTTTCAGATACTTTTTGTTTTAATTTTGTAAGATTTAAAGTAACCGACTATTCTAGCGGCAATGTCACTGTCATCGAAAGACATGATTCCCAGTGATGAATTATGGCATTATTAAAATCATGCGCAAAAAAGACTGCAAGCTTATTGCTAAAAGTCTCTGCTTTAAAAATAGCTAACATCTTAAGTATTGCTGACAGAGGACACTGTTAAAAAATATTGATTTTATTGATTCTATGTGTAATAATATATTATGAAAAATATCGAATTAGACTTTTCCGAAAAAATCAAAGCAGCCTTACTAAAAGGAGAAGGAAACGAAGAGGAAGTTTCCGAAGAAATTTGGGCGGCAGAATCAAATAAAGGCAAAAAATTAAATAAGCCATTCAGAACTTCTGGCGGTCCTAAAAAGTTTTCTGTTTATGTCAAAAATGAAAAAGGCAATGTAGTAAAAGTTAATTTCGGAGACCCCAACATGGAAATTAAACGGGATAATCCTGCTCGCAGAAAATCTTTCAGAGCCAGACATGGCTGCGACAATCCAGGGCCAAAAACTAAGGCCAAATATTGGAGTTGCAAAATGTGGTCTAAAAAAAGTGTCACAAATGTTACTAAGGGGTCAGAAGAAGAGGCATTAATTAATTCCCTCGATGAATCAGATTCTGAATTGACAGATGAGCAAAAAAAGCTACCTCCAGCAATACAAAAATCTATTCTAAAAAAGCAAGGAAAAAACCCAGGCTTAAAGAAACCCAAAGATGAACCAAAGAAATCCAAGGAAGAGTCTGACGCAAAAAGAGGCCTCTGGGAAAACATTCACAGAAAGAAGCAGAGAATAAAAGACGGATCTGGAGAAAAAATGAGAAAAAAAGGAGACAAAGGAGCTCCTACAGAAAAACAAATAAAACAAGCCCAAAAGGAAAAGGAAAAGGCCAAAGCTGAACACGGACAAAAAGAAGGGGAAAAGTTTAAACCTCATAAAATGTACGATAAAAACGGAAAAGCTTATGATGCAAAAACATACCAAGACCACCTGAAGATGAAAAAAATGGGCTATACCGACGAGAAGAGTTGAATTAATACGAACGATATGCAGGGATTAGAAAAATGAAAATCTTGATTACTGTTTTTAAGTGATACAGTTTAAAGAAAAACTAGTAAGAAGGTTAAAATTTAAATGCAAAGAATTATCGGAAGAGTTAAAATCAACAAACAAAACATACGGACTAATAACTCCTGAATTCGAATCCGCTTTTAATCTATTTTGCTCTTCTAATAATCTCGAAAATCCTCTTGATAAAGAAATAAAGAAAAAACCAAAAGAAAAAAAATCAATACCAGAAGATTTAAAATCTCTATACAGAGAGATTGCTATCAAAACTCATCCAGATAAAACTTCCAATGATGATTCTGGAGAAATCCTAATAAAAGCATCTATAGCTAAAAAAGATAATAACACTACAGAGCTTATGTCTATAGCTAAAGATTTAAAAATAGACACATCCAAGATTGACTTTGAATCCATTGAAGCAATAGAGGAAAATATAAAAAAGATAGAAAAAGAAATCGAATTAAAAACAAACAGTTTTCCTTGGGTTTGGTTTTTTAGCGGGAAGAAAGAAAAATTCTTAAAAATGTTTTATTATTCTTTAAGTGTAAGTTAGTATTATGGCTTCTAATTTCAACTCAGATAAAGATCAAAATTTAAAAAACTTAAACTCTGGAATTGATTTCGTATCCATTAATTCCGATTCAGGAATTCCCCAAACTTCTTGCTTTCAAGAGTATTTATATGATACTTCTAATAATTTAACTGGTCTACATACTTGGCAAAGTGAGTCTAAAAATAATTTATTATATAAAAAAACCTTAAGATATGACGGCTCTAACAATCTTACTGGGGTACTTATTAATAAAAACATCTCGAATATCTCGACTCTTAGTGTTACTGCATCCGATGGGTCTTTTTATTCAGACTGCGAAGAGAAAAAAAATATTTACATAAAATTAGGGGACACCTTGATCTTTAACCAATCTGATTCTAGTAACACAACTCATGCCTTAAAAATTTCAAACACTAGCGATGGGTCTCATAATGGCGACAGCAGCCTCTTATCAGCCTCTGGAGCAAATTACCTAGGATCTCCTGGCTCTGACGGAATAACATCATTTAAACCTCCTCTCGGTGGTTCTTATTACTATTACTGCGCGGCTCATACTGGTATGGGGGGAGCTATATATACTTCTGATTTTGATTCATTTCCTATAATCTATCATGAACACAACACATATAGTGCAGGAAAATTGTCTGAATCCGCAAAAAACAGAATCCCTTAGGGCTTGACATATATTTTTTCTTATGCTATAATGCTCAATTCACTTGAAGCATAGAGATAAAATAAAAACAATTAAAAGACTTTTGGATATACCCCAAAAGACAGATAAATCATTTTGGGGATTAGAGCATAAATGCTTAAAGGAATTAATGAAAGAGTTCCCTGACGACGACTTTTGGAATAAAATTTCTTTTGAAAAAAAGTTAAATAGTTTGAGAATGTTAAGGAAAGGCTATTTTAATGAAGAGCTTAAAAAAAAATACAAAAGATTTTGCTACAATCCCCCAGAATACATACCGCCCAAAATAGAACCTAAACCCATAGGAGTAATAAAAAGTTCTTCAAGAAAAAATAGCTTAAGAAACTTATTAGATTAAACATGAGTGAAACAAAAAACCTAATCGACTCTTTTTTAAAAGATAAAAATAACAAAGATTTCCACTATAATGATTATAAAGAAGAAGAGTACCAGATCCCCACTGGGAGCCTAAACCTTGATTTAGCTTTAGACGGAGGTTTCCCCTCTGGTGCCCATAGATTCACTGGAGTAAATGAAGGAGGGAAAACTAGCTGCGCCCTTGCCGTAGCAAAGAATTTTCAAAAACATTTCAAGAAAAAAGGAATGGTTGTCTATGTAAAGGCTGAAGGTCGGCTTTCCTCTGAATTGCTAGCTCGCTCAGGAATTGACACATCAGAAGATAAATTTTTTAAATTTGACTGTAACGTGTTTGAAAAAGTTTTCGAGTTAATCAGGATGCTAGTTAAACAAAACCCTGAAGGCAAAAAATACATGTTCATAATAGATAGTGTTGATGCCTTATGTAGGGTAAATGACTTTGATAAACCTTTCGAAGAAAGTGAGCAGGTTGCAGGAGGAGCTTTAGTAACATCAGTATTTCTCAAGAAAATGGTTCTCCCAATATCAAAATTGGGACACATGCTAATACTAACATCTCAAGTAAGAGTTGAAGTTTCCGCCAACCCCTATGCCTCAAGAGGTGGACCAAAAGCCAAACAGGCTGGAGGTAATGCGATAAAGCATTATGCAAATTATATTTGCGAGTTTGAAGATAGATATAATCCTGACATAATATTCCCCAATCCAAGTGCTTCTAAAATCGAAGACAAAGGTAGCCCTATTGGTCATTTTTGCAAAATCAGATTCAGAAAAAGCGTGAATGAAAAAACTGGATCTCAAGTCAGATACCCTATAAAATATGGCAGAACTGACGGTAACTCCGTCTGGCTAGAAAAAGAGATTATTGAACTGATGAAGCTATGGGGGTTCTTTAATCAAAAAGGGGCATGGATATCGGTTGACGAAAGTTTAATAAAAGACTTATCTTCTAACGGATTCGACTTTCCAGAAAAGGTTCAAGGAGAAAATAAATTACTAGATTTACTAGAAAACAATTTAAAACTTACCGATTATCTATATAATTATATACTAAAGCAAATATCAGATTTAAAATGAAAATATTCGTCCAAATAGCGTCATACAGAGATCCCCAGCTCGTACCAACATTAACAGATTGCATAGAAAAAGCAAAAAGGCCAAAAAATTTACATATTGGTATATGTAGACAATACTCTGCCGACGATAAGTTTGACAGGATTCCTGCGAGCTTAAAGAAAAAAGCAAAATTCACAGTTAAAAATGTGAACTACAAAAAAACAAAAGGGGTCTGCTGGGCAAGAAATTCCGTACAAAACATGTATAACGGAGAAGAGTATACTTTACAAATAGATTCGCATCATAGGTTTGTAGAAAACTGGGATGAGGAACTCATCAACATGATAAAGTCTTTGCAAAAAAAAGGACACAAAAAGCCTTTGATTACAGCATATGCTCCTTCTTTCGACCCAGAAAACGACCCAGATGGAAGAGTGCAGGTTCCATGGAAAATGAATTTTGATAGATTTATTCCTGAAGGTGCGATTTTTTTCCTTCCTTCTTTTATGGATGATTTCAAAACTTTAAAAGCACCGATCCCTTCAAGATTTTATTCTGCTCATTTTGCTTTCTCTATTGGGGAGTTCTCTAAAGAAGTGAAACATGACCCTAAATATTATTTTCATGGAGAAGAAATTTCTATAGCCGTTAGAGCCTTCACCCATGGCTACGACTTGTTTCACCCTCACAAAGTCATTCTTTGGCACGAATACACAAGGAAAGGCAGAACCAAACAATGGGATGACGACTCAAAATGGGGCGACAAAAATAGCTCCTCCCACCTAAGGAATAGAAAGTTATTCGAAATGGATGGATTAACGAATGATATTGATTTTGGAGAGTATGGCTTCGGAAAAGAGAGGACTGTTAAAGACTATGAAAAGTATGCAGGTATTTCTTTTAAAAAGAGAGCTATTCAAAAATACACCATCGACAATAAAATGCCCCCAAATCCAAAAATAGAAGATAAAGATCTTGATAAATCTTTTATGCAGATCTTCAAACACTGTATAGATCTATATGCCCCCCCGCTTAGAGATAAAAAATATGATTTTTGGGCCGTCATTTTTGAAGATGAAAACGGAAAAGAGATTTTCAGAGAAGACCTGGACGGCAATCAAGTCAAAAATTTACTCAGCAGTAATTCTTCAGAAGATTTTTTCAAAATATGGAAAGAGTTTAACTCGGAAAAACTTCCCAAAAAATGGATTGTCTGGCCTTTTGAGACGAACGAAGGCTGGCAAGAAAAGCTTGAGAGCAACTTGTATTAATATTTCTTGAAATTTACCACTCTAACTGGTGGGCTAAGAACAGTTACTAAGCCTCAAAGATACCTAATAAAGTGGGAAGAAAATAGCAAAAGCTCCTTTCAAAAAAGAGTAAAGCTATCACTAAAAGAATACTGGCTTCACGATGTAGTGTTTGAAGAGTTTCCTGTTGCTGGAACCAAAATGGCTTTCGATTTTTATAATTCTTCAAAAAAAATAGTTGTCGAAGCTCACGGAAAGCAACATGGAGAATACACACCTTTTTTTCATAATAAAAACATTTCAAACTTTATAAGTCAACTAAGAAGGGACTCGAAAAAAGAAGACTTTTGCAAAATTAACGGTCTAGAGTTCCTAGAAATATACGACAATAAAGATGATTTCGAAAAACTCAAAAAAATGTGTATTAATAATTAGATGAGTTCAGAATCGATAGATCCAGAAAACATAGATCCCTTTTCTTTCCCCCCAAGCATATTGGAAAAAGTTTATGAAATGACTGGCTCGGATGCTTATGACGGAGGCTTTATAATGGCATTTGTCTCTAGCAATGGGGTCCCAATTATACATACTAAAGCTAATTCCCCTATAGTGGAAATGGGACTAAGAAAAGCACTAGAACAATACCTTGCAGATATTGAAGAAATGGAGTCCAAGCATGGACGCCTAGATGACCTAGAATAATAAGATTGACTTCTTGTCTTTTTTCTGATAGAGTACTGTTCTATGATTTTTTCCTACGAAATAGAAAGACAAGTTTTATCTGGACTAATACAAAAACCAGAAGTATACGAAGAAATATCTGCATTCGTGACAGAGGGAGATTTTTTCTCTGAAGATAGTTTTGTAAATCAAACTATATATAGAGTAACTAAAACTGCTATAGAAAACGGAGAGTCCTTAAATGATGTCTTGATAGCCGAAAGAGTAAAAGATTTAGGGATTTCCTTTGAAGACAATATTGATATACTGGATTATATAAGAAGTCTTTCAATAAAAATCCTAACAGAGCAAACATGTATTAACTCTGCAAAAGATTTAAAAAAGATTTCAGTAAGAAGAGACATACAAAAAAATTGCGTAAGAATATCTAACAAGATGAACTCGCTAGACCCATCTTTTTCTTTATCTGAAATTATTGATTCTGCTGATAATATTTATAATGATCATTTGAATTATTATGACAATGGAGACTCTACTCCCTCTAATATCTTTAGCTCTATGGAGGAAGTCATTGAGGGTCTAGCAGACAAACCCGTAGATCCTGGACCAATGGGTCCGCATCAACGCCTTAATCAATTATACGGATCCCTACTTAGGCCAGGAAATATTAGCACTATAGTTGCTCGATCTGGGGTAGGAAAAACTCAGTTCGTTATGGATTTTTGCACAAAAGTTTCAAAATTTTACGATATCCCCGTTCTTCATTTAGATAACGGAGAAATGAGCAGGGATGAAATATTAATGAGGCAGTGCGCTTCTATTTCTGGAGTTCCCCTTAATTTATTAGAGAGCGGCAAGTGGAGGACTAGCGGAAAAGATACTATTAAAAAAGTTAGAGATGTATGGAAAGAGATTTCTGCTTATAAATTTTATTACTACAATGTGGGAGGGCTTGCTGTAGACAAGATTTTAAATGTAGTAAAAAGATTTTATTATTCAAAAATTAAAAGAGGCAATAAATTAATACTGAGTTTTGATTATATAAAAACTACATCAGAAAAATCTAACAATAAATCAGAGTGGCAAGTTGTTGGCGAAATGGTAGATAAATTTAAAAGGCTAGTGCAAAAAGATATTCTTTTTGATGGAGAGCCCCAGGTAGCAATGATGACAAGTGTGCAAAGCAATAGGTACGGAATAACAAACAACAGAAACTCAAATGCTATTGTTGATGACGAAAGCATCGTTTCTTTATCAGATAGAATCATACAGTTTAGCTCGCATTTATTTCATTTACGAAAAAAGACCCTAGATGAACTCGTTGAAGAAGAAGGGTTCGGAACCCACAAGCTTGTATGCTTCAAGAACAGACACCTAGGAGAAGACATCCAAAGAGCAATCCAGCCAGTTAGAATGCCAGATGGAGATTTTAAACAGAATTATTTGAATTTAAATTTTGATAATTTTAATATTACTGAAATAGGAGACCTTAATGATTTCGTAGACGGATCCTTAACTGTTGATATTGATTCTTCAGGAAATCAAGAAAATCTAGAGCTTTGAATTCTGATGAAATACAAAATTGCCTAGAAAAGCTTGGATACAAGCTGTCTAGTCACGGAAATCACTGGAGAACAAGCGCTCTTTATAGAAGTGGTGATAATCCAACCTCCCTACAGATATACAAAAACTCAGGTATATGGAAAGATTTCGTAAGCGATACCCCTTATATGCCGTTCATTTCTTTAGTTCAAGCTACTTTAAAAACAAACGACCCAAGCATACTAAAACAGTATGCCCAAAACCCCTTAATACAAAATCAAAAATTTAATAAAGAAAAGGTTACTTCAGAAAAAATCTTTGATAAAGACTGCCTGGAAAAGCTGCTTCCCCACTACGCCTTTTATAATAAAAAAGGTATTCCTGATTTTGTATTAAAGAACCTATATTCTGGGCTTTCTACCGAAGGAAGCATGTACCAGAGATATGTGTTTCCTATATTTAATGAGCAAGGAGACGTACACGGCTTTTCAGGCAGGGATATGGCTAGCTCAAAAGATCGCCCAAAATGGAAACATATGGGAAAAAAAAGCTCGTGGGTCTACCCTTTTTATGTGCCGCATAAAGATCGTAATTCTGAATTCCTAAAAAGTGTCTTTGAAGAAAAATCTATTTTTTTAATTGAAAGTGTTGGTGATTTAATTAATATGCATTCAAACGGGGTATTAAATAGCGGAGTTCTTTTTGGGCTTAATATAGGGTCTAAGCTTTTAAGCTTTCTTATGTCTTTAGATTTAAATAGTATTCATATATCATTAAATAACGACTCTGACTCAGAGCACAACAGGGGGCAGATAGCTTCCGTTTCTCTATTCCTAAAGCTATTAAAGTATTTTGATAAAACAAAGCTTATTATAAACCCTCCAAATAAAAATGATTTTGGCGACATGGACCTTGATGATTTTGACTTATGGAAACATCAAATTAACGATGCATCCTCAGCTAATTCTATAGAGTTAGTAAAGAAAGTAACGAATAACAAAAATTATTCAAAATTTTTCTCTAAGAATTTACTGTCTAACTTAAAATATTTATGAAAGATTTAACTCCGCTATCCGCAAGTAGAATAAAAAAAGCTGAAACCTGTGCTTGGAGTTATTGGGCTTCCTATAAGTTAAAAGTTCCAGACAAAAGTAATGACGGAGCATCGAGAGGCTGGATTTGCCACTTGATACTAGAGCTACTAGGGAAGGAAAAACATTTCCCTAAATACGACAAAGCTATTCTTTCCGAATCTATATATTCTTGCATTCCTATTAAAAAAGTGGTTCATTTTTATGCAAAAAAATTAAACGTTTTTGATGACGAAAATTTGGCTTTAATTGATACGATGACAATGGCTGGTCTTCATTTTGACTTTTTTGGAACAAAAAGGGGCAATATTTCTGAAATTATATCTGAAAAAGATTTCGACATTACAGAAGATGAAGGAGATAAACTATATAGAATAAAAGGATTTATAGATAAACTTTACTTTTATAAAAAGGATTCAACGATTATAATTAGAGATTTCAAAACGAGCAAATCTGTATTCAAAGGCAAGGAGGTCACAGACAACCTTCAAGACTTAATATACACATTGGCTATTAAAAAATTATTTCCTCATTTCAAAAAGCGTCAAATGGAATTCCTCTTTCTTAAATTTGACTTAAATTCTTCTGGATGCTTAAAAATGAAAGACCTTTCTGACGAAGAACTTGAAGGGCTGGAGTACCAACTTAGCTCAATCCAGTCTTTTATAAATAATTTTTCTGAAAATGATGCTTTATCCAGTTTCGCAGCAGAAAAATCCTACCCCTCTGACGGTACTTTCGGAGGCCCTCTTGTTTGCGGCAAAAATGGATTTAAAATATCTAAAGGGAAGCCCTTGCTAGACTCAAATGGGAATAAAATAAAGGCGTACATATGTGGCTATCGCAATCCGCTTTCTTTTTGGGTCGCCAAAAATTCCAAAGGAGAAATTATCAAGTCTGCTTTCGATGATCAAAAAGAGTCCCTGCTAAGTTTAGAAAAGGAAGGTTGTTCAATAGAGCGAGCAGAATATAAAGGTTGCCCATACTGGCTGCAGAAAGAGTCTTCGGATTCTTTTTTCTCTAATTATTCTTGACAAAACTTATATTTATTGGTATGGTTGTATTATGAAAACATTAAATACAGTCTTATTTTTTATCCTGCTCTCTTCTTTTGCTTTTTCTAAAGTCTCAAAAGATTCAAATTCTACTAAAGCTAACCCTAATATTTTAAATAAAGATCTACCCACTAATAACATACATAAGTCCTCTTCTTTCAGTAATTTAACTGGCAACACAGGTTTAATTAAAAATGTTTTTGTCGAGAAACAATACCTAGATAACCTTGAAAAAGAAAACAAAACACTCAAAGACGAAAACGACTTACTAAAGTCAAAAAACTCAAACCTTTCATCCCAAATCGCCCCCAATCCTTGGCCTTTTAATAATTGGGTTTATGTTCCAGAATTAGGCTGGTTATTTTTGTCTAGCGATGTATTCCCTTATGCATTTTTATCTTCAAATGATTTAAGCTTAGGCTTGAATGGGTGGGTTTATATCGATGTTTATAATTCTGGCTTCCACATATATGATTATGTAAATTCCCTTTGGTTTAAGGTTGATTATTAAAATTAATGTGTAACCATATTTTATGGGTTATTCTTTTATTATATTCTTTTCAGCTCTTTCTATATCTTTAACCGCTGCGTATTTTAGCATTATAGGGTTAGGAACGATATTCCCAGGCTCAAAGCTGGCAATTATAGTTATGGGGTCGGTCCTAGAAATAGGAAAACTCGTTGCAGCGGTTTGGTTACACAAGAATTGGGATAAAAAAATAAAATTCATAAAATATTATCTGCTTTTAGCGGTCTTAATATTGACGGGCATTACAAGTATGGGTATTTTTGGATTTTTATCCAAATCCCACATACAACATTCCGCTGAGATTCAGCAAGAAGTTGCCTTGCTAGAAAATATAGATTCTAAAATTAAAAGAAAACAAGAGTTGATAGAAAGAAAAAAATCTGAACGATTAAAGATTGAAGCATCCTTAGATACGTCAGGGGATAAAAGTAGGGATAAAATAGGCCTACTCCTATCAAGAATCTCTTCAATTAAAGGGGAATCTGAAATTAATTCAGAGTCATATCGGTCCTCAATTTCATCAAAAAAAACCTTAATATCTGACATTAATAATAGAGTTTCAAAAGAGAAGCCTTCTGGAATATTCTCAAGTAGCAAGAATTACTTAACTCTCATTAAATCCCTTGATAAAGAAAAAGCGGTCCTTTCAACTGAGATAGGTGACTTGGAATTAAGACTATTAGAAGAAAGAGTATTACTTGCAGAAGAGATAAAGTCTATTAGAAAATCTATAGACACTCTTTCTTTAAATAATGAATTAGAAACAACCAGCACTACCCCTATTAGTCTAGAAATAGAATCCATTTATACAGAAATAGAATCCCTCGAACTAGAAAAGCTTCCGCTTGGAGAAAAACTTCTAACACTAGAAGTCGAAGTTGGCCCTATAAAATATATAGCCAATGTTCTTCAAGATTGGTTCATGCTCGAGATTGACATTTCTGAGTCGGTCAGAATGGTTATCATAACTATAATTTTTGTCTTTGATCCTCTCGCAATCCTATTGCTTATATCTGCCACAATTACATGGAAGGACTCCAAAGAAGAAGACCTTCCTCCCGATGTGGCAAAAATTAGAGACTCCGTCTTGGATCAAATAGATGAATTCATAGACTCTGGTGGGAATTTTGAAGCTTACTTCGATAGACACAGAAGCCAAACAAAGAAGAAAGACCTTCCTCCTGTCAAAAAAAGCATGCTAGATGTCTTTAAAAAAAAAGCTAATGACGAAAACATCGTAATAGGCTAAAAAAACCTTTACATTCTCAAAGTAATATGCTATTATAGTGTTAATGTTATGTTTATTTAAAAGTCATTACTCTATAGGAAAATCAATATTAAATTTTTCCGACAATTCAAATCAATCAATTTTATCTATATGTAAAGATTTAAAACTTAAAGAAATTTTCTTGGTTGAAGATTCTTTAATAGGTTTCCTTGAAGCTTTTAATGTTTTAAAATCTAACAAAATAAATTTATCTTTTGGGTTAAGAATGCCCTTCCTAGAAGAAAAGGTATCAGAAGAAGCAAAATCTTTTCATAAAATAATTCTTTTTGCAAAAAATCCTGAAGGCTATAAACTCTTAACTAAAATATATAGCAAGTGCCATATTGAAAACAAAGGGGTATTAAGTAATAATATATTAAAAGAGTTTTGGGATCCCGATGACCTAAAGCTATGCATCCCTTTTTATGACTCCTTTCTTCATTTAAATAATTTTTCATTCTCTAGTTTTACCCCCGATTTTTCTAACTTTAATCCTATTTTCTTCATTGAAAACAATGGGTTACCCTTCGATAACCTTTTGGAGTCAAAAGTTAATAAATATTGCGAAAGCTTTAATTTTGACACTCTTTTATCGAAATCCATTTACTATAGAAATAGGTCAGACTTTGACTCTTTCTTGACATACAAATTAATATGCTCTAGAAAAAACTTCAAAGGATCATCTTCGTTTGAAAAACCAAACATAGACCATATGGGCAGTCAAGAATTCTGCATAGAAAGTTACTTGGAAAAATGCGATACCTAAAATATTCAGATATAGATCTGGTACCAAACTACAGCGAGCTTTATAGTAGAGTAGATGCTGATCCAAGAGTTCTCTTTCTAGGTACAAAATTCATGCTACCAATTGTTCCCGCGAACATGCAGTCCGTTATAGACATGAACTTAGCTAGAGCCATGAGTGAAGATGGCTACTTTTACATTATGCATAGGTTCGGCAAGGACCTCAAACAAGTTGTCACCCAAATGAATGATGAACTGTGGAGCGTTATTTCCGTCAGCATGGGGGTAAAAATGGATGACAAAAAAAATATAGTAGCACTCGCCAAACACAATCAAAGGGTTGACTATATTACAATTGATATCGCCCACGGTCATTGCAAGAGAATGAAAATAGCGATTAATTGTGTCAAAAAACATTTGCCTAACACTAAAATTATCGCTGGCAATGTTTGCACTGCTACAGCGGTCAGAGATTTATATGAATGGGGGGCGGATGCAGTTAAGGTTGGCATAGGGCAAGGTTCCCCTTGCACCACTAAATATAAAACGGGATTTACTATGCCAATGTTTAGCTGTGTGAAGCTCTGCAGCAACCTGCAAGGAGGCTGCTGGGAAGATGAATCCCATGAGGCAATACCAATTATTGCTGACGGAGACATAAAGCATAATGGAGACATAGCCAAAGCTCTTGTTGCAGGAGCAACCATGGTTATGGCTGGCGGCATGTTTGCTTCTTGCACAGATAGCCCCGCATTAGCCAGCACCGTAAATGGTATTGCTCATAAAGCTTATTTTGGATCTGCTAGTGCAGAAAATAAAGGTCACAATAATAATATAGAAGGCAAACTAAACAATCTTCCATGCAATGATATGACTGTTGGCGAAAAAATGCTCGAAATCACCCAGGACCTACAAAGCTCTATATCTTATTCTGGAGGAAAAGACCTTGAGGCATTTAAGGATAACAATGTAACTTATACAGAATTATGAATAAAAAAAAGATTACAGAAATAAAAAAAATAATAAATTACGACTCTGACAATCCTGAGCAAAAAAGATTAATTAGAAGATTAAAAAAAGAGTACAAGTCTCTAACTAAAGAAAAAAAAATATTATTAATTAATGATTTAAAAAATACATTTAATGACAATTAAAGAAAAGCCATTAAGATTCCTAAGAGATCAAAAATACATGGTCTTTGATTTTGAAACATGCAATTTAAATTTATCATCCTTATCAAATAAGCCCTGGCAGCTAGCTTATCAAATATACAAAGGCAGAAACCTAATAGAATCTAAAGATTTTTATATAAAATGGGATGATTTAAAACTTTCTGAAGGAGCAAAAAGGGTTACTGGATTTAATAAAGAAAAGTACGACTCAATATCAGTAAACCCTAAGGAAGTTTTATCTTCTTTTGAAAAACATCTCTACGACAAGGATTGCATTTCACTAGGGCATAATATACTAGGATTTGATATCTACATTCATAATATCTTCAGAAGGCTACTGGGGCTTACCGCTGACTACTCATACGCAGAAAGATGCATTGATACTTTTTGTCTATCTAAAGCAATAAACTCTTCAATAGAAGTATCCAAATCTGAAGACTTTCCATCCTGGCAGTTTAAATTGAATTCGTTAAGGTTAAAAGGAGTAAAACTTAACCTAGGAGCATGCTGTAAAAAATATCAAATTGACTTTGACCCCTCAAAACTTCATGACGCCCTCTACGATATAAAAAAGAATTTTGAAGTTTTCCAAAAAATGATCTGGGAGATCGACGTATGAGTGTAACATTAGAAGAAAAATTTAAAAAAGATTTCAAGCCTTACGACAATTGTGTTCCTCCAGGAGTTTTGCTTCCTGGGATAGAAATTGAGAAATCTGAATATAAAACTCTAGGTATAAAAGAAAATTCTAGTAACCTTGACTTCTTAAAGGCTTTATGCGAAAAAGGTATACTCTCTAAAAAAATTAATTCAAAAAAGGATTACCCTGAATACCAAAAAAGGCTTAACTCGGAATTAAAAATATTAAACGAGCTAGGATTCATTGATTACATACTCCTAAATTGGGATATTCTCTCTTTTTGCCATAAGAATAATATACCAACAGGTCCAGGCAGAGGCTCTGCTGCTGGCAGCCTTATCCTTTACTTAATAGATGTAACTACTATTGATTCTGTCGCTCATGGCCTTTTCTTTGAAAGATTTGTCTCAAAGAGTCGTGCAAAAAAAACAGAATTTGAAGGAAAAACCTATCTAGACGGAAGCCTTCTTGCGGACATTGACAATGACATCTCTTATGAGCATCGCCAGTCAGTCATTAAATACATAGAAAAAAAACATCCATCAAAAACTGCAAAAATATTAACTTTAAATAAATTAAGTGGTAAGCTTTGCATTAGGGAATGTTGTAAGATTTTTGGAAGCTTTACGGAGCAAGAGGCAAATCTAACCTCCTCGCTAATAATTAAAAAATTTGGACAAACTTTACCCCTTGAAGATAATTACAATCAAAGCGAGGAATTTAAAGAATGGGCTGACAAAAACCCAGCCATATACAAGACCGCATTAACAATAGAAGGGTTAAATAAAAACACAGGAGTGCATCCTTCTGGAATAGCAATATGCCACCAAGATATTTCAAGCATTTGTCCTATAATTCTGACAAAAGAAGGGGACCAGATGACTGGATATGACATGAATTGGGTCGCATCTTTAATGGTTAAATTTGATGTCTTGGGGCTCAGAACTCTTTCTGTCATTCATGATACATGTAAATCCTTAAATATAAACGCTGATTCAATTGATGTAAATGACCCAAACATTTATAAATTACTAAATCAATTTATAAATACACCTCATGGCCTTTTTCAAATTGAAGCAGAAACAGACTTCAAGGTGTGCAAAAAAGTAAAGCCTAAAAATATTGAACAGTTAAGTGCGGTTCTTGCTATAGCAAGGCCAGGAGCTTTAGACTTCCTTGATAGCTATACAGAATATGTATCATCAGGAAACTTCCAAAGTGTGCATCCTTTCTTTGACGAAGTGCTTTCCTATACAGGAGGAATACCCCTATATCAAGAGCAGTTAATGCAAATGGCTGTAAAAGTTGGATTCAGCCTAGACGAATCAGAACAATTAAGGAGGATTGTAGGCAAAAAGAAAACAAGAGAAATGAAATCATGGAAAGAAAAAATTTCCAAAAAAATATTAAAAAAAGAATTACCCACAGAAATAGGTGAGGTATTATGGAGAGTCGCAGAAGACAGTGCTAATTATTCATTTAATAAAAGTCACTCTATTGCATATTCTAATATATCCGCAATAACGGCATATCTGAAATTCAATTATCCAAAAAACTTTTTCTTAAGCTTGTTAAGGATGACATCATCTGAGCCTAACCCTCAGGATGAAATTAGCAAAATAAGCAGAGAACTTAAAAAATTCAAAATCAAACTCCTGCCTCCCCATTTATACAAATCATCTTTAGATTTCAATTTAGAGGGAAACGATATTCGCTATGGATTAAAAAGCATAAAAGGTATTAGCTCAAAGAGTATAGAGTCTCTTCAAGAATTTAAAAAATCAATAAAAGGAAACAAGTATGAAATGTTTCTTCTTGCAAAACAGTGCGGCATTAACATTGGAATGATGTCCGCCCTCATACAGGCAGGTGCATTATCTGAAACAGATCTTAATAGATCAAAATTAGTACTTGAAGCTCAACTTTTTAATATACTTACCCCAAGAGAGCAAAGAATCACAATGCTTTTTGGGGAAAAATATGATTATGATTTAATAAATTTTATAAAAACAGCTCTTGATAAAAAACTGATAGGAGATGACAATAAGATTATAATTAAAGATTCCAGATACGAAACTATTAAAAAAAAGTATAGCCCTTACTTAAAAATATATAATTTAAATAAAAAATCAGAAAACTTCGCCAACTGGTTTTTTGAAAATTCCTTACTCGGATATAGCTACTCCTCTCAATTAACTAATATATTTAAAGGAGCCTATAGAAACTTGCGTAATTCTACTTTTTACGACGAAATGCCTGAAAGATCATCAGCATCTTTTATTTCAATAGTGGATGAAGTCATAAAAGGAACAAGCAGAAATGGAAATGAATACCTAAAAATCATTACTCATGATGAGTCTGGCGCTATTTCTGGTATTTTCATGGATAATAGAAATGAAAAAAGATTAACTAACCATTTAAATTCAAAAAAACCTCTACCAGAGAAAAATTCTATTGTTTTGATTCAAGGCTCTAAAGGAGAAGATATAATTTTCATAAATCACATTAATGTTCTTGATGAAAAAATATATATGAAGTTGCACGAATTAAAATAACGGTGTATATTTTTATATAAAATGAAAATTAGTCCAAACTTCACACCTCATTGTCAAAAAGTAATTAATGACTCCAAAATAATAGCAATAGAACATGATTGCGACTCGGTATCTATTGAACACCTGTGTGCAGCTATCCTCAAGAGTCCAAATGACATAATCTTAAATTGTTTGGCATATGAAAACTTGGAGGCAGAAGAGTTATTAGATTATAGTATGATCTTAATATCCTCAATGGGACAACCTGAAGGTTTAAATTCTAGAAAAAAAACTAAATTCTCAAAACTCTTTGAAGGGCTTTTAAGTAATGCTTTTGCGATTTCCTACAAGCTTGAATGTGATTATGTATCAATAGAACATCTTTTTCTTTCTGTATTGCTCTCTAGAGACTTTCCTCTTACTGATATTTTTTTAGCATCAAGCTCAAGCAAAGATCGACTACAAAAATGTATACTTGAATTTTGTCAATCTGAACCATTAATCAATGAATATCCTTCAACCCATCAGGGCGAAGGGTTAAGTCAATCATTAGGTCCGCAACAACAACCTCTAGCAGACTTTAGTTTCTGCACTAATTTAAATGAAAGAGCTATTAATAAAAAATTAAACAATGTCATAGGGCGAGACTTGGAGCTTTCAAGATGCTGCGAAGTATTATCAAGAAAATTTAAAAACAATCCTATTTTAATTGGAGATCCTGGAGTAGGAAAAACCGCAATAGTTGAATGCCTTGTTCAAAATATCGTAAAAGGAAATGTACCCAGACATTTACTAGACAAACAGGTTTATATGCTAGACCTTGCTGGGCTTTTAGCTGGAACTAAATATCGTGGATCTTTTGAAGAAAAAATAAAAAAGCTATTAGATTTCTGCTCAAAACAAAAAAACATCATTCTCTTTATAGATGAAATTCATACCATAGTGGGAGCGGGAAATGCAGAAGGTGGGCTTGATGCTGCAAACATTTTAAAACAGCCTCTAGCAAGGGGAGATATAACCTGCATAGGAGCAACAACACTGACTGAATACAAGAAGTATATATCAAAAGACTCCGCACTAGAAAGAAGATTCGAACAAATTTTTATTCCAGAGCCTTCCGAAAAAGAAACTCTATCGATACTGAAAGGCATCAAAGGCGATTTCGAAGATTTTCATAATGTAAGATATACGGATAACATTTTAAAAAATATTATAAACTTATCTAGAGAATACTTTCCTTTAAAAAAATTCCCCGATAAAGCTATTGATATATTAGATGAAACTGGAGCTTTAATAAAAAATAAAAATAACGTCTTATCAAAAGAAGTAAAAGATGCGTATAAAGTTTTAAATGATTTTAATGAAAAAAATATAGACAAAGATAAAGCTGAAAATTTGCTTGAAAAATGCATAAACGGAATAAGATCAACTCAAGACCTTCAAGACAAAAAAGTAAAGATAACAAATGAAGATGTCATCTTAACAGTCTCTAAAAAATCAGGTATTCCGCTAGGTTTTATCTCGGGATCAAGTCATGAAAGGTTAGTGAGTTCTAAATTAAAAATCAAAAAATTACTCTTCGGCCAAAACAGTGCTATAGATAAAGTCTTCCAAAGAATAGCATCCTCCTTCATAGGTTTAAAAAAAAGCAGGGGGCCAATTGCGTCTTTTTTATTTTTAGGAAAAACGGGTATAGGCAAAACCTACATGGCAGAGCTTATCGCTTCAAACGTTCTAGAAACGGGCGGCTTAGTAAAACTTAATATGTCTGAATACTCTGATTCTATTTCAGCCAACAAACTCATTGGAAGTGCGCCAGGCTATGTAGGACATGAAGAAGGTGGGCAATTAATAGATAAAATAAAAAAGAACCCTCATTCAGTTATCCTATTTGATGAAATAGAAAAATCCACACCTGCAGTTTTTAATCTTTTACTGCAGATACTGGAAGATGGAAATATAGAAGACTCCCTAGGAAATAAAGTTTTCTTAGATAACTGCATAATTATACTTACTGGTAATCTAGGTTCAGAAATATTATCAAAAGGAACTTTTGGCTTTGGAGCTAAAGAAGAAGATAAGGAATCCCAAGTTCACAATGAAGCCAAAAAGATTCTTTCCCCAGAATTAGTTAATAGGTTGTCAGATATTATACTTTTTAAAGAACCCTCTATTGAATCTATAAAAAAATCTTGCATTAAAGAATTGTCTACACTTAAGAAAAACATGCCTAAGGATTTTCCTAAAATTAATTTTGAAGAAAATTTCATAGATTATATATCTGAAGAGTGTTTTTCTAAAAATATGGGCATAAGGCCTTTATCCAGAATCATACAAGAAAATGTAGAATGCAAAATTACGTCACTATACCTTTCTTCAAAATTAAAAAAATATAAAAGTATAACTTTTAAAAAAAATGCAAATGAGATTCTAATTGACAAGGAAGAAGTGTAACCATATATGGTATACACTTTTCTTAATCAATGAGTCAATCTGCTAATAGACATAAATACAACAGTCAAGCGCTTTTCGTATCTCTAAATTCTGTTGGCTCCATGTATCAGGATGGAATTTCTTGCGATCCGACTGGAGAGAGAAGAAATTTACCAATTTACCACCCTTCTGGGAATATGCTTGAACAATTGCATAGAGTTCAATCTTTAGATTATGGTTTTTCTATAGACAGGCAACCCGTTAATCAATACGGGGAATTAGCTCAAATTACCAGTGTCATCATGGAGCCTCCGACAGTAAATCTTTCATTTAATTATTTTCTTGCAGATGCATATAATGAAATGTTGCTTGGATTAATGATTAACGGAGAAACTCAAGCTTTAGCCCTGCAACTAGGTTCTTCAGGCTGCTACGATGCAGGAGAAACCAAAAATTACCATATTTTATTGGGCCCTTCCGCTGATGACTTAAACTATTCCGATCTATCCACCCAAAGAGGAGAAGATGAATATGCTGTCGTATCAATCGGAAATGGATATGTAACTGAATACCAAGTAAATTGTTCGGTAGGATCTATTCCATCAGCAACTGTTTCCATAGAGGGTTTAAATATTAAATCGGATACAGGTTATACAGGTATACTTCATCCAGGAATAGATGAATGCGGAGTTTCCAACTGCGACCATTGTTTCAGTATACCAAATCCTGAATCAAATATTACTTATGGAGTATTTGACTACGATGATTGTTGTGAAAAAACTGTAACTGGGGTTCATTGTTTGCTACCTGGAGATATATGCATCAATTTATCAGGATCAAGCCTTCTCTCAAAATCCACCCACATAACTGGAGACATTTGCAATCCTTACTCTGGATGCGATTCTGGCGGAACAGCTCACGTACAAGCTTTTCAAATTACGGCTGGTCTAGAAAGAACATCTTTAAATAAAATAGGAAATCATTTCTCATATTATAAAAGTACAAATACTCCAGTTTCAGTTTCTCTTTCGGTTGATGCTTTAGTTTCCGATCTAAAAGATGGCGAGCTTTGGGAGTCGTTATGTGTTGGATTTGCTGGTGATATTCAAGTGGTGATGTACTCTCCTTCCTGCGGTGGATTAAAATGCCCAAGGACAATACCTCCTCCAAATATTATTTATACCTTTAAAAATGTTTCCCTACAAAACGAATCATTTGATTTGTCTATTGGGGATAATAAAACCGTAAGGTTAGAGTTTGAAACCAATATCGGAGGAAAAGTAGATGAAGAAAACGGGTTTTTTATATCGGGTAGAATTGCAGACATGGAATTATTCCTAGGACAACAAAAATTTTCCCAATGCGATGCCGTTATTCAGCAGCCTCCAGGTATATGTGCTCCCATTCTTTTAGAAAAACAAAGAGGTAAATGTTAATTTTATTTCTTTTATATGAAATATACGTGTAAATTATAAAAAGAGATGCCATCAAAAAGAATTAGCGAATTTACAGTGGACACCATTCAGCCTGGTGATCTTTTTGTTATTGCCCGAGGAGGCGACAATTACGCCATTAACGCATCTTTACTTGGCGGCGGTGGCGCTGGCGGTGGAGTATCAACTCTTCAGGCTGGACTTGGCGGAACTAGAATTAGCGGAGACCTTACTCTTATTCCTACTGGAGGAATTAAGATTAGCGAAAACTCCCCTAATCAAATTATTTTTGAGGTAACTGGAGATAATTTAGGAGTGTTTGGTATTTCTCCATTCTCTGGAACTTCTAATGGAGAATTAAAATTCAATAAGATAAATTCTATAAATACTGGCCCAGGTACAGAAATTTATAGCGGAGTTCAAGACAATGATTTTATATTTAAAACTTTAATTGATGGAAATTATACTCAGGTTTCAGGGAATCCAGATAGTATAGCAATTAATCTTGATCCTACTTTTGTAGAAAATGCCCTCAAGGCTGTTGCCACTGGAGTTAATTCTATAGGCACTGGAGGGATAGGATTAACTGGAGATATCAACCTTGGTAACTCTGGAGCGATACAAATTACAGAACATTCCTCTGGATTTAATTTTCTTGTATCAGGGATTAATATCGGAGGAGGAAGTGGGGTATTAAGTGGTATAGAAGATAATGAATTTAAATTTAAAACGCTTATTGATGGTGATTATACTCTTGTTTCTGGAGACTCTAACACTTTAGCAATTAACCTTGATCCCACTTTTGTACAAAATGCTTTACAAGGTGGCGGCGGAAGTGTAACTGGGGCAAATAATATAGGCATTGGAAGCGGCTTCTATACAGGGTTACATGCCTCTGGAATACAATTAAAAACACTTACAGACGGCAATTACACATATATTACTGGAGATAAAGAACACCTTTCTGTTAATATAGATGATTGCTTTACTCACGAGCATTTTTATGCTATTCAGAGTATGATGCAAATTGCAAATGATCCTACCATCAGAGCAAACTTAGGAATTAGTGATACATATGCAACTTATTTAGCTGGAAAAGGAGTTGTATGTGTTCCTCCTGGGTTTCCAACCCCTGTTCCAACATCCACAGTAGCACCAACTGCAACTCCCGCTCCTAGCCCTACTGCTAGTGCAACCCCTCCGCCTAGCCCTACTGCTAGTGCAACCCCTCCGCCTAGCCCTACTCCTAGTTCAACTCCATTTCCTCCAGGGCCAACTCCGACACCCACAGCTAGTGTAACTCCTGGAGCAACTCCTCCACCAACTGCAACTCCTCCAGCTAGCCCAACTCCAACCCCGAGTCCACCTTTTCCAACTCCTACTGCTACAGCTAGCTCGACCCCTGTTCCTACACCAATTCCTACCGTTACAGCTCTTCCTCCACCCACACCAACTCCTTCGTCTACAGCGCCTACTCCTATAAGACCATGTTCAATACCCAATTTTGTCGTATTTGATGCGAACCAAAATAGAGCAAGTCAACCTGCTTGGGGAGGTGCCACATATCTTCGATTTGGTGGTGGAACTGCTTCTGTACATAATGGTCGTAGCTGGTGGAAGCATACGGCTGACAATTTTTTCTTATGGTGGGATACTTTAGGAGGAGCAAATACTGGATCATGGGTTATTTCTAGTGCATTAGGGGATACCTCTTCAGTTGTAACAAGAACTTTACAGTCAATCACTGCGTTTAATTTAACTTGTCCTTATGAAGCGGTTTGGAGCTTAGTTTCCCCTGCAATAATTCGCCCAGGAAAAATGTCAACTTGGTATGGTACAGATATATGCATTAAAGGACGAAATGCTGCCTTCCCAATAGATGATATAGATGGAACTTATACTCCTCATAATGTTTCTGGATCAGGGCCAGAGGGATTTAATGGTTTTCCTTTGTGGAGAAAAGCTTCCACTTCTTCTCCATCGCTTTTTTGGTATATAAAAATGGATTACATGAAAGGAGGTACCGCTTCGAACAATGAGTGGGTAGTTAGTAGCGAGCCCGATGCAACTACTAGCACTATAATCTTTCGGAGCGGCCAGTTCAGTTTTTTTGGTTTTGGGGTGAGCGGACTTGGGTCGGCCCCTCATGATCTATCTACAACTGCTTCTCAAATTTTACACCCAGGTGGCAGAGTAAGTTTTGTTGGGTTTAATTCTGGTACATGTATTGGACCTACTCCTACTCCAAGTGCTACTGTTAATCCAACTCCAACTCCGACTTCCAGTGCTACGCCGTTGCCAACAAATATGGCGACTAATACTCCGACTCCATCCCCGACTTTTAGCGCAACACCGACTCCATCCCCAACTTTTAGCGCAACTCCGACTCCATCCCCGACTCCAAGTCCGAGCCCAAGTCCCAGCCCCAGCCCAAGTCCGAGCCCAAGTCCAAGTCCTAGCGCTAGCCCAACTCCTAGCCCAAGCCCAACTGCATCTCTTCCTGCATGTGCATCTGTTGCAATTTGTATTGCTAACACGAGTGGTATTGTTGATGGAACTTATACTCCATTCGGAACGAGTGGTAGCGGACCAAATGGAAGAACTATTTATCGAAATGCAGGGCTTGGTTTATTTTGTTATGCTGTTTCTACGGGAGGATCTAATATACGATGGCACATAGGGAATTCCAATGCAAGTGCAGTGGTTTGGACTTTTCGTAGTGATGTTTTAAACGGTGCAAATGGAGCATTCGCTTGTCCTCAAGATGTCGGATCACTTCAATGGAGCCAAATTGCTGGTAGCCGACCAACTATTACAGACGGAGCATGTGCGGCGCCTGGCTGTCCAGCTCCTTTTACAGTTACCCTAGGGAACGGAAGACCATATACTGAAGATAGTACAGGAAATCCAATTGCTTGGCCTGCTCCAGGAGCATGCGCAATTACTAATGGGATTCCTACGTCAAGTAACGCGTCCATTCTTCCCATTTCGGTGGTGTTCGATGCCAGTGGAGTACCTGCATCAATCAGCGTTATGTCCATGGTAACGTTTACTTCTGGCCAACTTTCTTCGGCGATTTGGGGAGCTAAAAGTACTTTTACCTGGACGTGTACAATAACTTATAGTTAAAATGGCAAGCATAAACATACCCAACCTTTACTCTGGATCAGCCAATCCATTGAATGTGGCATCCCTTAACTCCGTAAAACCAACGGATCCCAGAGATTATGCTATCACAAAAACGGGCAGCGAATTAGGTGTTGATCAATACTATTTCCACACTGGAGATATTGCAAAGCTTCAATCTGCACTTTTTATTAATGACACCTCAGGAAACTGGAATAATCCAGATTTTGCTGACGGAGCACAAACTCCAAACCCAGCATACCTCCAAGCCATTGGGGTTCTAGGCCAATGCCATGCAGGAGGTGCTTGCACATTCGGCCCTTTAAGCTGCGACCCTGCTTCACCCATGTATATTGGAAACTTCCTTGCTCAATACAATGGAGTACAATGTTTTCCTAATTTTTCTGACCTAGACGCATTCATTCAAGATCCAATCGGTTTAGATATACCAAAATTCTTAACCAGTGCGGGCACAGCTTTTATTACCGATAATCAGTCTATAGTAGATATTGTAAATAACATTGCAGGCAACTCATCTTTAGTAAAAAACAACCAAGACAATTTTTTATACGTAAATAATAATCTTGATACTGTATCAGATGCTTTTATAAAACATCTAGGTTTTATACTGGACCCTCTTTTAGGGCCTGCAAAAATGGAAATAGGAATAGAGTCTAGCCTTAGTCCATTTATGGACAAAAGCACTGTATATACAGGACTACTATCAAATCACAGAAAAACCATGCAGCTTAGCGGAGAAGCTGTATTAAAAACTGGAAATCAATTCGTAAGTGGCAGTAAAACTTTTCATGATGCAACTTATATAGAAAATACTGGCTACATAAGATATCCAATTTTTGGCTCAGGTCATATATATCAAGATTTTAAATATCCTAGCGGAATAGGGCACTCTATTTTAGGAGGAGCAGGAAATTCTATTCTTCAAGATGCTGAATCTACATTTGATACAAGTTCTAATGTCGTCTGGGGAACAAATAATTTAATTAATAATCTTAGCGGAGGAGCAATACTAGGAGGCACAGAAAACTCTATATTAAATTCTGATTATGGATGGATTCAAAACTCTAGAAATTCCCAAATTCAAAACTTTTCAGGAAATTATTTATTCCCTCAAAAACATGATAATAAAATATCTCAATCATTAGATTCAGTTATTTCAGGATCATATAAATCCTCTATTGATTCATCGGATAATTCTTCAATTCATTCCGCATCGCAAAGTTCCATATCTTATTCTGAAAATTCATCTATATCAAATCGCTTGGCTGATGAACTCCAAAGAGACAATCCTAATTTAGCCGCTAAATTAGCCTCTATATTTTCAAGTAAAAGTTCAAGTATAAAAACTAAAGGTCAATCAGAAGTTATAGGTATAAACTTTAGTTCTGATTCACATATATCAGGACAAGCAAAAAATAGTTTAATACTACTAGGCACTAGAGCTAAAATAACTGGAGAAAATATTTATTCTTCTTTAGCTGCAGGAACAGATAGCTCAGTTATTGATCACAAAGGAGCTTTCGTATTGAGTGATAGCTTACCAAGTAGTAAAAAACTTTCTCTTGGAGATGACACTATTGCTCTTTATTTTAAATCTGGATTTTTTAGCGGTGATCTTGGGGTAGGAAACAATCTAACAGTAGAAGGCGACACTGACCTTAAAGGCGATGTTAATATATCTGGAGACTTATTTGTCAGCGGGGACTTTAAAGGTAATACAAATTTTAATAATATTACCATAAATAGCGGGGTTACAATAAATCGAGGCGATTTAACAATTAAAAGTGGAAATTTCAATATTTCTGGCGATATTAATATAACAGGAGATATTTATCAAGATGGAGACCAATATATTAATGGAAATGTTGAAATTTCTGGATGCCTACAGGCCAATGCCTGTATTATTCCAGAAAACACAACCTCTTTGCCTCTTGATGACGGATTTCATAGTAGAATTATTCACTACACTCCTTCCGCCTCAACCACCGTTACATTGCCTAATTCAGTATATCCATCTGGATACAATTTCACAGTAATGAATATGACCTCTAATGAAGTAGAATTCGCTGCTGCTGGAGGAACCAGTCTTTCTTCCTACGGAAGTAAAATTACTGGAGAATTTGAAGCTGCTACTTTTTACACCGATGGAAGTAATTGGTATGGTGCGGGTGCATTGAGCGATTGATCTGATGCAGCCCGACAATGATACCTAATTATGCCATAAATGTTGGGGTTCTTGAGCAGCCCTCAAAGATAAAGGATATACCTACCCCTACTCCTACTCCGAGTCCTCCTTTTCCCACTCCCACTTCCACACCTGATACTAGTCCCACTCCTACTCCTAGTGATACTGGCCCAACTCCTACCCCAACACCTTCTGTAAGCCCAACATCTACTATTGGGGAATGTTTTCCGCTAGTAGGCAGACAGATTGATAGAGAGCATTGCTTTCCATCTCAATCCAGTCAAGGTTTTTCTGCCAGCTCAAGTGGTAATACTTTTATCATGTCAGATCCTACTGATTATGGTTCGGGGCCTAATTCTACTTGGGTTTTTGATAAAATCGGAGGAAACTCTAGTTTTAGTAACAACAAAAGGTCTTTTATAGACTCTCTTCAAAAACAATGGCTTGCAGCTTCTCTAAACGCTGTAGAAGATAGGCTTGGCCTTTGGCCAGAAGGTACCGATAAATTTCAAATAAAAGTCAATGAAACTAACACGGGAAGCTATTCTGCTTTCGTTAGAGCAATACCTTCAACTCAAGATGTTATTGAAATGGTGTTTGATATGCCTGACTTTGATGCTCCGTTTACCGCTCCTTCTTCAGATTCCCCAATCTATGATACAGATCGCACTGTTTTACATGAAATGGTTCATGCTGTTCAATTTAATGTTTTAAGACTTGATCTTGGAGTAAATGGTTCTACTACTGGAGGCTTCCCTTCATGGTTCTCAGAAGGAACTGCTGAGTTCGCACATGGAGCTGATTATCGTGTTGTTTCAGATTTGGGAGGACTAGGTGGAGTGGATGCAATTTTTGGAGGAACAGGAGATTTTAGATTTACTAATTTAGCAGCCCAACAAACAAAAGTTAATGCAAATGGTCAAACATTAGTTAATGCTATTGGAACAGGAAAAGAGGGTTGGTCAACCAGCTTGCAGTATTCTTCTGGTTATGTTGCGGTAAGATATCTTCATGATCAGTTAAAAAATTCATCTTCTAGTGCTCCAGACGGAATTAAAGATATGATGATTTGGATGCGAAACAATGCATCCAATGCATCTCAAGGTTTCGGAAATATAGGTCACGCCCTTGTTCATTTTGGTTTATACTCTACTGCTTCAACTGCTCACGATAATTTTATTGCCGACTACAAAACTAATGGCAAAAGTTTCTTGTTGAATTCTATTAATTTAACAAACACTGACACAGGGGCGATCTCAGGGCTCGATGCAGATGGAGGATCAGTCATAAGTCCAGCTGATGCCCTTCCAGATTCTGGCAGTGGATATGCGGCTTTACCTGCAAGCCTTCAGCCTCTTCTTTTTACAGACTCTGGCAATGCTGGTTTTTCTATAGAATGGGAAAATGACCCTGGATTATTAAATCTTTCTTGGACTAGAAGACCTGTTATACCCAACACAACAGGGGGAGATTGCCCATCTGTTGATTTAGATGCGAGTGGTAATTTAGCTGTTGTAGGGTATGCATCTGGAAATTTTGTAAAAGTACATAAATGGAATGTATTAACTAGCACATGGACTCAATACGGGCAAACATTAAATGGTTTAATTGCGGGAGATAATTTTGGATGGATTGCTAGAATTAACAAAGATGGTACTACTCTTGCAATAGCTGCTCCAAATGAGTCTACTCATGGAATTATCAGAATCTATGAACTTGATAACTCAAACACTTGGGTTCAAAAGGGTTCAGACATTGCTGGCTCTGCTTCAGATTCAAAAATTGGACTAGGAGGCCTTGCTATAGAAAAAACAGGAGAAACTATTATTTTTAGTTCTACTCAAAAAGTTAATTGCTATAGCTGGTCTGGCTCAGCTTGGACTCAGAAAGGATCGAGTGTTTTTGTGGGCCAAACAACTCACTTAACCATTAATGATAATGCATCCTCTTTTGCTATGTCTAGATGTATTGGAGGTGGTAATGTTTCTCAATGCTCAATGGCTGACTTAAGTGACGACGGAAATTATCTTGTAGTTTCGAAATGGGACACTAAAGGAGCAACTCAGGTTTTTGATTTCATTTCTAATAGCTGGACCCAAAGAGGCTCCAATATACAACCAGGAGTTGGAGCAAATTACTATCTATGGACAGGATTAAGATGGGAACAAAGAAAATTTATAGGGGGATTATCTTCAGGTATTTCCCTGACATCTGACAGAGAAAGATTTATATCTATCGCTCCAGCTGGGACAAGCAAAAGTAATATTACTTATGGTCAAAATATTTGTGTTCCAGCCCCCACTCCTAGTCCAACACCTACATTTACTGGAACTGTAACTCCTACTGCAAGCCCTACTCCTAGCGTGACTTTAAGTGCTAGCCCAACTCCGACTCCGACTCCAAGTGATACTAGCCCCACTCCTACACCTTCTGACACTAATGCTAACTCGCCTACTCCGACAAGTTCAGCAACAGCAACCCCAACACCTACTCCAAGCGATACTTCTCCAACACCAACACCAACACCAACACCTAGCGACACTAGTCCTACTCCTACAGTAACTGCATTTAACACTCCGACTCCAACCCCAACAAATACTGGAGCAACGCCTTTTCCAACCTTAACCCCTTTTCCTACCCCAACCATTACCTCAACAGGTCCGACTCCAACACCAACTTCTACTTTACCTAATCAGACTCCATTTCCTACTGGGCCAACATCTACGCCAGTCCCAACATCAACTATTCCTGCTTCTCCAACTCCTAGTGATACAGGTGCAACGGCTACTCCCACTCCTACTCCTAGCGATACAAGCCCAACACCTACTCCTTCTTCTACAACAAATGCCAGCTTGCCTACGAGCACTCCTTTGCCCACTCCAACTCCTAGCGATACTGGGCCAACCGCAACTCCGTTACCAACTGCTCCAGGTTCAATCACTCCAACTCCTAGTAATACTAGCCCAACAGCTACTCCAAGCTCTACAGTAAATCCCACATCTACTCCAACTCCAACCCCTAGTGATACTAGTCCCACTCCAACTCCAACTCCTAGTCACACAGGACCGACCCCTTTACCTACAAGGACACCGCATCCAACCGTAACTCCAACTGATACTGGACCAACACCTCTTCCAACATCCACAGGACCAACACCTACTCCTTCTAAATCTTACTGTCCTGAAGAGCATACTATTTTTGTTCATTTTGCCGCAAAACCAACTGCGAGCCCTACAGGGACCCCAACTCCTACTCCATCTCACTCACCTAGCCCAACACCTAGTCCAACACCAACTTGCGAGGATGTAAACATTAATATACTAGGCACATGCGATACTGGCTCAGGAGAGTCAAAAATAGGAAACCTCAGGGGGGTATCCGCATCTGATGACTTATCAATCCTTGGCTGGGTTTCAAAAAAAGGAGATTGCTATACAGGTTCAGATTCTGCAGAAACAGAAAAAGGTTTAGGGAAAATCCTTTCTTTTAATACTGGCACAAAAGCATATTCAGAAGATTTTTCCTTAACTGGTGAATCAAATCAAAACTGGACTGATGGAAGCGATAGTTCGAGTGGTGCAATTGGAGAAAATTTATCCGTTTTATCTATTAACAAAAACGGAAATACAGCAGCTTTTATAGGAACAAAGCATTCTGGCTCAGGATCTACTCAAGCTGGCTATTCTGGATACGAAGGTAGATTAAAGGTTTATGAAAACTCTGGTGGCGGCTGGAGTCAAAAAGGAGCAGATATTTATCCTTCTGAGCCTCATGCATTCATGGGTGAAGGTTCTAGAACTTTAGCTATTTCATCTGACGGCAATATGATTGTTGTTGCAGGAACTGGAAAGTTATGGGTGTTTAAATATGAAAGCGCATCATGGTCTCAATTTAGCGAAATTACATTTACTGGATTAGGATCAACATCATCAGTCGATATTAATGATTCTGGGGATAGAATTTTATATATAGAAAGTAACCCCGCATCGACCAAAAAAGTACATATTCTTGATTACCAAGGAATAGACTCTTCAGACAACTCTGGAATATGGGGAACAATAAAAGAGTTTTCTGACACAGACTATAGAAATGCATATTTTGCAAAAGACGGAGAAAGAGTTCTTCTTTCGGCCTTCAATGGAGATATAAAAGTTTACGACAAATCATCAAATTGCGAATGGGAAAATGGGCAATATCCACCTTTAAAAACACTTTCGACTAGGCAGCCAGATGGATCTATTTATTCTTCTTCGCTTGTCAGCCATTTTTCTCGAGGCTTTAGCATGTCAAAAGATTTGGTCGATTTATCTTGGGCCGTCAGAATGGCTGGGTCAACCCCTAGCTCGGTATCTGATGGTCCATATAGAAATGAAAACAATAAAGGGCAAGCATGGTTTTATGATTTAACAAATGTGCTCAATGGAGGAGGCTCAAATTCCTGGATATCAAAAGGAGGAAGATCAGGCACTGGAGGACACCGCTATACTCAAGCTGGCGGACAGTTACACATGACGGACTTCTATGGAACAAGTGGGGCCACCCTAGGCGAAGCTTTACAAAACAGCAGTATTCATCCTGATGGAAACTGGCTTGTTCTCAGTGCTCCTGAACATCAAGGAAACAAGCAATACACGTATTTTTCTGCCCAACGAAAAGCTGAGGGCAAGCATGATTTCGGACAAGAAGGAGCTTTATATGTATACAGAAAGTCTGGAAGCTCATGGGTTTATGATTCAGTAGTTTATGGGTCATCAAACAATGTTTCTATTTATTATTCTTACGGTACTGATCCTATATCTGGACAATGGATGGTCCTTGACTCATATATGTGGAAAAAGCTTGGCACAAATGGTAGTGCAATTAATTCCGCAGGCAACATTATGATGTCCTCCTGGTCATCACAAGGAATAGAAATCATGACAAAATCTGGAGGCATATGGAGAAGAGCTTATGTCGGAAAGCCCTGGAACCCTTTCTTTCTTCCAAATTCCTCAACCATCTCTAATACAAAAATATCTGGAGATTTTACAAAATTTGTAGGTATAGATAAAGACGGATCAGTTAAAGTTTTTAATATAACTGGAGGAGGAAGTAGTGTTGAACTATCTGCCACATTAAGTGAGAGTGGAGATCTTATAAAAAATGCCCAAATCACTCCAGATGGATCCAAAATAGTAACCTGCTTAACAAAACCAAATGGAGATCATTATTTTAAAACATATCGACTTAATGGTTCTACCTGGGAAGATTATGCAACCAGTGCAGACATACCTCACAGTCATTCCTCTAGTGGGCACGGGCCAATAATGGGGGTTAGCTCCGATGGAGATACTATTGCAGCAGTAAGTCGCACAAGAGATAGAAATGTCGTATATTTCTACAGAAAATCTGGATCGTCCTACGACTTTCTTTTTACTAATACTGGAGTAGGGGACATGGTTCAATCGGACACTATTTTTCTTAATGAAAATGGCACCAAATATGCGGTAGGAGTAAGAGAGTACACTTCTGAAGCAGCAGATCAACATGACGAACACTTGTTGGTTAATGAAGTTTCATCTTGCTCTCCTCCTTGGAAACAAGTTGGCTCTACAATATCAGGAAGCTCTGACGGAATAGGCTCAAATGCTGGAATCAGTGAAGACGGTAGAGTTATAGCTCATATGCCTGAAAATAATAAAGTAGATTTTTACGAAATAGGTTACTTTGGAGACAACGCATGGAGATATGTATTTACAGCTCCCGTCCCTTGTAGCGATAAAAACACTGCAGCTATTTTATTAAATGATAGAGGAAATAAATTCGCCATAGGGGCCGAGTGTGCAGAGAATAATAAAGGAGTTATTTACTCTGGCTCAGTGCCATTTTGCTTTCTTCCAACCCCAACTCCTAGCGTAACACCTGGCCCAACTGGAACCCCAACCCCCACTCCAACCGTTGTTCCAGCTGAGGCAGGACAAATTATATTCAGGCATCAAGAAATTGGATCCAGCAATAAGCTGGGTTACAACTTTAAAGAAATCGGGAATGGTGGAGCAACAATTTTTTGGGGAGACGGCACAAGCGATGTTATAGCTTCAGGTTTTACAGGAATAAAAGAACATGTATATGCTAATCCGTCTTCGCAGATAACAGTAACAGTACAAGGCGATGTTGTAGGAATAGGAAACACCAGTTCAAATGCTTCAAATATACATTTGGATTCTATGCGCAGCCTGACTTATACTGAAATATCAGGGATGAAAGTCCTTAAAGATATTTCTTATCTATATGCAGGTGTCAGAAAATTAACTGTCACAAATTTTTCAAACTTTTTATCAGCGTCTTCTACTTTAGAAAAAATGGTAGGCACATTTGCTGATAGCGGAGAATACGACAATCAAGGTGGCCTTGGAAGCTTAAGCCCAAACACAATGACATCACTAGACCTAAGGACATTAAATGTCTCTAAAGTCAAGGATATGACATCTTGCTTTGAAAATACAAAAATAGCAACGATTGATTTGGGAACATGGAATACATCTTCAGTAACGAACATGAACAACATGTTCAAAGGAGCGTATTTTACAAACCTCTATATTCATAATTTTGTGACATCAAATGTCGAAACAATGGAATATATGTTTGCCGATATAGGTAAAGATGAAAGCTCAAAAGGAACACTTTTTGGCTCCATGAATTTATCTGGATCAGGTCCTTCGAATTCAAGAAGAGTAAATTATGCTAATTTTGATACAAGTAGTGCTACATCAATTAGAGGGATGTTTAAAGATTGCAAATGGATCAATACTATTAGTGTCAGTAATTTTAACACATTATCTCTTACTGCCCCTCAACTAAATAGCGCTGGAACCGCACTTGAAGATGTATCTATTGATGATTTTATATATGGAAACAGTCTTTTATCTAACAGCGGAATAGATTTTGTCCAATGGTGCATTCCTCAATTTAACACATCTTGGGACTTTAAAAAGGGTAAAAATAAATGGGAAGGCACAAATGTTACCGAGGTTCCTGATGCTGGGGACACTTTATGCATTCCTCCCACAGCTACTCCTACACCGACCGCTTTCCCCACCCCAACTCCAAGCTGCGAAGATTTAAATTCTAATATTATTGGGCCATGCGATAACCTTTCTGGATTTAGTAGAATTGGACACTCAAAAGGATTAGCTGGCTCATCTGACTTAAGCATTATAGGATGGGCCTCAGAAGGAGCAAACTGCGAAAGTGGAGCAACAGGTGCTGGGGAACTAGACAGAGGGGCATCAATTATTTACTCTTATAATTCTGGCACAAAAACATACGATCCAATTAATTCAAATTCTGGAGATATTGATCAATCATCAGAGTATACTCCTAGCGGATCAGCATCTCAAACAGATTTCTGCGGAGAACATCTCTCTTCTATTGCAGTAAATTCTAGCGGAACTACTTTTGCCATTTGCGGTTTTAGAAATCATGGATCACAAAACACAAACAACTGGGAATTTGTCGGAAATGAAGGAGCTATAAAAGTTTATTCTCTATCTGGGGGCTCATGGATCCAAAAGGGTTTAAAAATAGATAGCGAAAGAGCATTTCATTATATGGGACAAGGACTTCGATCCTTAGCCATAGACTCTGCGGGAGACACCATTGTAGCTGCAGGAAGAGATAGGATTTATATTTTTAAATATATTGATTCTACTTGGCAAAGATGGGATCACGCAAAGAGCCGCAATGGAGATTTAGCTCGCTTCATGGGTGAAACCTACAATGGTCCAACTGGTGAATATATCCCTGATGAATGGATGAACCCGTTTCTAGATGTCATATTACCTCCACCCGCATGGCCAGAATTCGTGAGCACAGGAGATCATGGTGATTTTGCAAATGATAATAGTTTATCCTCTGTAGATATAAATAGAAGTGGAAATAGAATTTTATATGTAGCAGCTAATATACAGGGACCAAGAACAGGTTCTTCAAATAGTAAAACTATATATATTCTTGATTATACTAGCACTGGATGGAAAATAGTTTATGAAATAAATGATACAGATTATAGAAATGCATATTTTTCTGATGATGGTAATAAAATAATTACTTCTGCATACAATGGAGAAATAAAAATATATGCAATAAATAAAATTAATGCTCTTACTGAATTATTAAGATATACTAATCCTGGTACCTCAAACTCTAACACTACCACTATTGATATCTTTACAGAGATTGAAAATGCTGGCCATGGATCAGTCAACGAAGTCATTATAGAAGCATGGGGAGGATCAGGAGGAGCGGGCCAAGGAGGAGGAAATACAACCATGGGGGCAGGAGGCTATGCCAAAGCAAAAATACCTATACAATCTGGAGAAACTTACACTTTAGGGGTTGGATCAGGAGGCACCGTAAATAACAGGGTTTCGAGTTATGCAGTTTTTGGAAAAGGTGGAATAGCTGGCTTTGCTCCTTCAAGTGGCTGGACAAACCAAAAACACGGAGGTGGTGGTGGAGGAGCTAGTTTTATATATAAGGGGCCTCTTTCATCTATAAATGAAACTTCTTCTTCTAGAGCCAATATGATTATGGTTGCTGGAGGAGGAGGAGGAGGAGCTTATTCTTATCCATCTGCAGGTACTGGCGGTGGTGGTGGAGGCGGAACATCTGGAGGTCAAGGTGGATATGCAGATCAAACTGGACGTCAATCTGGTGTTCTAAGGGGAGGCCAAGGAGCAACTCAGTCCAATGGATGGGGTATCGTTGGAGCCGTAAATAACGAACACCATAGCGCAGAAGTTAAGCATTATAACTCTCATGGCGGAGGAGGAAGCAGCCTTGGTGGATCTGCAGGTGGAGCAGGAGGCGGAGGATGGTACGGTGGAGGCGGAGGTCAAGCATGGTACGGTGCTGACGGATCTGGTGGCGGCGGATCAGGATATGTAAGTACTACATTAACAACATCAGGACAACTTGAAGCTGGAGAGCACGGCAGACATGGAGTATCCATAGCAAATCCTGGAGGTTACTATGAGCTAGATTCCAATGGAAATAAAACAGCAACAATAAATCCAAGAAACCAGAATGCAGGAAGAGGTGGATTAAATGGAACTATAGTTATATCAATTGAAAATCCAAGCTCTTATAATATATTTCTTGATCAAATAGGGCAAACAATACAAGGCCCAACAGATCAAACTGGATGCAATGTAGCTATCTCTGAAAACGGCAGAAGTGTCTTGACTGTTCCTGAAAATAATAAAGTTGCTTTTTGGCAATTAAACTATTCTGGCACTTGGGTTAATACTGGATTAATAGATACTCCTACTAGCTTAAAAAATTCAGCTGGATTGCTTCTGTCTGACCTAGGAGACAAGATTGCAGTTGGCTGCGAAGATGCTGAAAACGGGAAAGGGGTTATATTTACTGCATCAATTGATGCCTGTGTAATACCCACTCCGACACCAAGCCCAAGTAATACACCTTCCTCAACCCCGCATCCTACCCCAAGCCCAACCCCTAGCACAACAGCCTCCGCAACTCCAGCTCCTACTGCAACGACAACACCTACCCCAACAGTAAGCGGGCTACCTTCTTCAATAAAATTAAGAGGCAATAACTTGCAAGATAATACTCCAAGTTGGGATGATGGTTTAATATCTGGAGGCTATGAAGTTTTAGGAAGATTATGCGATCAGGCTTTTAGCATTGATTATACATACAGCAGTGATTACTTTAATAGCTATGTAGAATTTCCAAATTTTAACG
>Ga0307488_10000289_pt1 | contig 40315 bp, 37 predicted proteins | sample SB02metaG_FD_202248 | JGI IMG/M metagenome (GOLD analysis project Ga0307488, IMG submission 202248) | Sea-ice brine microbial communities from Beaufort Sea near Barrow, Alaska, United States - SB 0.2 | ecosystem: Environmental > Aquatic > Marine > Coastal | place: USA: Alaska | collected... | reverse complement strand
AATGACTCAAGTGGCAGCCTTTACATCCGATAACATAGACAAAAATGGAGATTCAACGGGCCCAGTTAAGAGCACTGATAAGATGAAAATTCCAAATGTCCGGATCAATGTTCCCTCACTTATTTTGTGGGGCGAACAATATCAGGCTTTTGTAAAAGAAAACCTCAATGGGGTTGAGGCTTTCGTTCCTGATTGCACTATCGAGCGCTTTGAAAATTCCAGCCATTGACTGACGCATGAAAGCCTATTGAAATTAACAATGCAATAACTCGATTTATTAAAGCGTAAATATTTTTAAAGTAAAAAAATTATAATAACAACTTAAAAAAATAAAATAAGGCTATCGAATGTCAATTGATTCTACCCCCTCAAGTGCCAAGCAAGCGAGTCCTTTGTTGGATTTTAATGGCTATATTTTTGAAGTTAATAAAAAAAGCTTGCACAAAACCCAAGTCGCCCCATTAACTATTCAGCAAACACTCGTCGACAACGAAGTTATCCTTAAAGTTGATAAGTTTGCCTTGACGGCCAATAACATAAGCTACGGAATCACAGGTGACGCTTTAGGTTATTGGCGTTTTTTCCCACCGCAATCACCGACAAGAGAAAGTAAGTCTTCAGACAGTCAATGGGGGCGTTTGCCTGTTATGGGTTTTGCGACAGTTATTTCTTCAAATAATGGCCAAATACAAGTAGGTGAAAAGGTATGGGGGTTTATGCCAATGGCGACTCACGTAAAAATACTTGCTGGTCGAATTAGTAATACCGGATTCTCAGATATCAGCCCTTACAGAGATGGCTTAGCACCATTATATGCCGCTTTTGAACGCGTAAAAAGTAACCCTTTTCATTCACCCCAAAATGAAGATTATGAAATACTCGTACGTGGCCTATTCATAACATCATGGCTAGTTGATGACTTTATGGACGACAATCAATATTTTGGTGCTTCACAATACCTCATTACGAGTGCATCCAGTAAAACCAGTATAGCGCTTGCCTTTGCCGTTAAGAAACGGGGAAAACATCCTTCAATTGGTATGACTTCTTCATCAAATAAGGCGTTTGTTGAGTCAATAGGTTGTTATGATCAAGTAATAAGTTACGACGAAATTACAAATCTTAATGCTGATATCCCCTCAATTCTCGTTGATATGGCTGGCGGTAAAGCAACGTTAACCGCCATTCATTGTCATTTTACAGAGCAGTTGTGTTATTCATGTCGAATTGGCGCTACTCATCATAGTGATATATTACCCGCCAATATAGCGAAAGATAGCGGTTTATCTGGCGCTGTGCCCACTTTCTTTTTTGCACCGACGCAGTTGAAAAAGCGTACTAAGGATTGGGGCAGCAATGAAACGATGAAACAAATAGGTTTATCGTTACTCGATTATATTGAATTCTGTCGGTCAGTTATTTCGATAGAACACACGACAAATAAAAATGATATAAATGCTATATATCAACGAATTTTATTAGGAAAATCCGATGCTTCTACGGGGCAAATAGTTTCTTTATAAAACCTTTTTAAAACAGTCTCATTTAAAGTTGGACCGTTACATAATAAAGTACTTTGGAGATTAACATGGAAGGCACTGAATTAGTTACATTCGTTAATACACAAGTTGTTCCTATCTGCATATTTTTAATTATGATGGGAATGGGCTTATCACTTGTACCCAATGATTTTAAACGTGTACTTAAATATCCAAAAGCCGTTTCAGTTGGCTTGGTCAATCAACTTGTATTTTTACCACTCATTGGTTTTACATTAGCGACAGTTATGCCATTAGAACCGGAATATGCCGTGGGGGTTATGCTTTTGGTGCTGTGTCCGGGTGGAACTACTTCAAATATGTTCTCCCACTTGGCTAAAGGTGATGTCGCACTTTCAGTAACAATGACGGCACTTGCCAGTCTTATTACGGTTTTCACAATACCGGTAGTATTAAATTTATCTTTGAAACATTTTATGGGTGAAGGAAGTGAATTTCAGTTACCTATGATTGCTACAATGTTGAGCTTAATGAAGCTAACGATTGTTCCTATAGGTATAGGTATGTTAATTAAGCGATTAGCGCCTAATTTTGCAAGCAGTTCGCAAGCGCATGTGTCTAGATTCGGCATATTATTTCTCACATTACTAATAATATTTTTAACCTATATTCAACAAGAAATTGTGCTTCAGGCATTTATCGCTGCAGGACCCATTTCTCTAGTGTTGAATATTTCGACCATGGCGTTAGGGTATTATTCAAGTAAATGGTTTAAATTGAACCCGGCTCAAACTTCGTCAATCACGATCGAGGTGGGGTTACAGAACAGTACTTTATCAATGTTTATGGCATTAACACTGCTCGCGAATTATAAAATGTCATTCACACCGGCTATTTATACACTGGTTATGTTATTCACCGCGGGTATTTTAGTTCGATTTTTACGTTCAAAGTATCATTTTAAGTCTCAAAGATTTGCAAATACTGACGAAAATATTATGGCAATTACCACGACTAAAACTGATTAAAGAGTCATAAATATAAAGAGCTTTAACTTAGGTTAAAGCCAATAATACATATCAATTAGTAAGCATTAAGAGGTAAAAATAGTCATGATCAGATGAAGATCACCTACACTTTTTAGTATAGGCGGTTGCAAGGTATAGCATGATGAAACTTGTAACTATGATAAAAGCTTAACAGTAAGAAAAGTTTTTAAAAAATGTCCTCATGTTAAAAAATAATTATGGGGTGGATAATTCTGGTCTGATGGGTATTTTGCAAGTACTGTTGGTAAGGATGGCGATGAATCTATGATTTGCAAGTATGTGAAAAACCAAGGTAATCATTACGAGGAATTAGACTGTGATCATCAGCTAGTGCTATTCTAGATAACACCCTGCTCACGAAGTGAGTTCTGCGTTAGAAAAAGGGCTTGCTCCGGCGACGTTTACTGTAGACAACTATAGGAAAAATAATGGAATTAATCGATTTTGAATTAAATGAAAAAATTGCAATTATTACCTTAAAAAATGGCAAAGTTAATGCAATTTCTCATCAAGTAATAACAGAAATAAATAGTGCTTTAGACCAAGCTGAAGCGGCAAGTGCTGCGGTAATTTTAACGAGTCAACCCGGCATATTTTCAGCGGGTTATGACTTGAAAACAATGAAAGAAAGTTCTGACTCTGCCGTATCTTTAGTCACTGCAGGCTCAACATTAACGCGTCGTATGTTGTCATTTCCGTTTCCTATTATAGGTGTATGTACTGGCCATGCCATCGCCAAAGGTGCATTTTTACTCCTAAGTTGTGATTATCGCATAGGTTGCATAGGTTCATTTAAACTTGGGCTTAATGAAGTTGCCATTGGTATGACTATGCACCAAGCAGGATTAGAATTAGCAAGAAATCGTATTCCGATTAACTACTTAACGCGTTCTGTGATAAATGCTGAATTATTCGATCCAGAAACAGCGGTATTAGCGGGTTTCCTTGACACAGTAGTTGAAGCCGATAAATTAATGGAAACAGCAAAGGCTGCTGCAAATCAACTATTAACGCTTAATATGACCGCGCACCATGGTACAAAATTAAGAGAAAGGAAAGAAATATTAAGTGCATTAGATGATGCTATAAAAATAGATTCCACGATGACTTTGAGCTTATAGGAATAAAACCATGTCTCACAAAAGTATAACCTTAGTGATTGAAAACAATATAGCGCATGTTCAATTTAACCGTCCAGATGAATTTAATACGATGGATGTTAACTTTTGGCATACGTTTCCAAAGATTATCGACGAAATTAATAATGAATCAACCGCTCGTGTGATTGTTATTTCTTCAACGGGAAAACACTTTTGTGCGGGTATGGATCTCGCTGTATTTACCCAAGCTAATCAAAATGAAAAAATTGAATTAGGTCGAAAAAACGAAAGATTACGCCGCACAGTGTTAAAACTACAAGCATGTTTTAATGCATTAGAAAAAGTACGTATGCCGGTATTAATGGCTATTCAGGGGGGATGTATTGGCGGGGCTGTTGATATGATAAGTGCTGCTGACTGCCGATATTGTACTGAAGATGCCTTTTTTAGTATCGAAGAAATAAACCTTGGTATGACTGCTGATTTAGGCACTTTGCAGCGTTTACCTAAGTTAATTTCTATTGGCTTAGTTAAAGAGCTGGCGTACACAGGTAAAAGAATGCCTGCTCATGAAGCTAAAACATCGGGTTTAGTCAATAACGTATTCGTTGATCACGAAAGTATGATGGCCAGTGTCATGACTATTGCTGATGAAATAGCTAGCCGTTCGCCTTTAGCTGTTTTGGGCTGTAAGGAAATGATCAACTATGCTCGTGATCATTCGATTAGCGATAGTTTAGATTATATGGCGCTGTGGCAAAGCGGCATGTTTCAACCTCAGACCGACATGATGGAAACATTTACGGCTAAAGCAGAGAAGCGTAAACCTATCTTTGATGATTTAAGTAAAATAGATAACGCTAGTATCTTATAAATCGATTTGCCTTAACTTACGCTAGCTCTACTTAACAATTTCAGTCAATTAGGCCGTTAAATTATGATAAAAAAATTCACTTTATTCATCCTCTTTTTGTTTGCTGGTCTCTACTTTAGTAGTGCATGGTATTTTTCTACACAAATATTAATGCTACCTATTACAGAATGTAAGGTAGAGCGTTTTGTTTTTTGTGGAGAGCCAAGTGAACAGGGTCTTGCTTTTGAAAATGTAACATTTAAAACCAGTGATGGATTAACATTGCCGGCTTGGTATATGCCAGCCAATGATAAAACTTCAAAAAAGGCTGTTTTACTTGTACATGGGAGAACAGCAAATCGCACTGAAGGGATGCGTTATGCTAAAGCGATTGTAGGAGCAGGTTATAATGTACTCGCCATAGATATGCGTCATCCTCGTCAACACCCAGATATTATTTCTACAATGAGTTATCACGAGAAAAAAGATGTTATAGCGGCGGTAGATTATTTAACAAATGAAAAAGGCATAGCATCGATTGGTGTAATGGGATTTTCAATGGGTGCAGCTACAAGTATCATCGTCATGGCTAAAGATCCTCGCATAAAAGCAGGTATATTTAGTGGAAGTTATGCTAACTCGATGGACGTACTTTCCGAGCAAGCAAACGCTATTTACGGTTTGCCCCGTTATCCACTGATGCCAATGGTTGCAAATTTTTTTGCATGGCGAGGCGACTTAGATATTGATGAAATTAATCCAGAGAAATACATCGCGCAGATATCTCCACGACCTGTTTATATAATGCATGGTACGGCAGATAAAACGGTAGGCTTCCAGCATGGACAACGATTATTTGATGCCGCTAAAGCACCTAAGAAGTTCTGGAAAGTTGAAAATGGAGAGCATACAAAGTTATGGCAACTTGATAATGAGAAAGCGGATACGAGTGTAGTCGCTTTTTTTGATCCTTACCTTTAATATTTTTCCTGCCGTAAGTTACCGTACTTTTCTGTCATTATTTTCTAACGATTATTTGACCATTGTACTCGAATAATATGATCACAATTATCCTATTCATAACAATGGGCAGTTTTTAGTTAATGAGCTTGTCAATTTTGTCACAAAACAAGATCAAAAAGTAATATGTATAGGTCACTCTTTCGGCGGTGTTATTTCCTTTATGGCGGCTGCTAACACCCTGAACCTTTTCGCGGCGTCGTTATGTTAGATCCTCCTGTATTTTCAGGTCCATTAGCTTGGTTAGCCAATACGTTTATATTCCAGCTGTCTCGAGGAATAATAACTCTAGAGTAGGTAATACTGATATCGATTGGTGTTTATTCACATACCGACATTTAGTTGAAAATGTATTTGCTCGCCTCAAGCCGCATCGGGGTATAGCGACAAGATATAATAAATTAAAAAGAAACTATGAAAGTACACCCGCATTGGCATGCGCCATGATATGCCTGCCAATGTAAGTGGTCAAATTATGAACTTGAAAGATCAACAGACCCTAGTAATGTTCTCAATGATTAATTCATTACTGATAATTGATTAAGAATACAAAGCAACTTCTTCATTAAGTACATCAACCAATAAAGGACTGGATTCAGAACGTGCGAAAGCATCATCAATCGCTTTAAAACGTTTCTGTAATACCTTTCTATAGTTTGGATGTGTGAAAATATAAAGTTCGTTTTGACTTAAGGCTTCAACAACTCGCTCACCAACGACTTCTGGAGATAGTCCGTTATCAATAACTTTTTGCATATATTTGGCTGCAGGAGAGTTCTTGTGATTACCGCTATTTTCTTTGTCGCTTTTTAATTCTGATGGCTTGTTACGGTTAGATAAATTAATACGCGTTTTAACAAATGCTGGGCAAAGTACAGATACTTGAATGTTATGTGGTTTAAGTTCTGCGAACCAACTTTCAGACATACCCACAACAGCAACTTTAGTTGCTGTATATGCACCAGCCGTTGGAATGCCCATCATGCCAGCCATTGAAGCCACGTTAACTAACCAACCGCCTTCACCATGCTGCTTCATTAAAGGGACCATAGTTTGTGTACCATATATAACACCCATAAGGTTTACGTCAATCACCCAACGCCAGTCTTTATCATCTGTTTTTTCTATACTTCCTGGATTACTACCAACACCTGCATTGTTCACCAACATATGAACTTTGCCAAAACGTTCGAGGGTTTTTTTAGCCACATCTTCCCATTGGCTAAGGCTAGTTACGTCCATCTGAACGGAGAGCACTTGTACGCCTTTTTCTTGTAATTTTTCTCTGGCAATCTCAAGTTGATTAGCATCAATATCAGCCAACACTACATTCATGCCTTGTTTGCCCATCGCTTGCGCAATACCAAAGCCAATGCCTTCAGCACCGCCACTAATTACTACTGTTTTACCAGAAAATTTATTCATTACAAGAACCTTAAATTTATTTTGTGTTCATTTATTTGATCGACATGATTGTTTCGTATGAAATGATGCAACAAGGTTGTTTACATACTATCCATTAACGCTACTTCAGGAGCAGTGGCTAAATAAACTGCCATTTGTTTAGAAAATTTTGGTAATGGTCTGTTTTAGAGTGGCTCTGTAATGCAGCCTCATCAACATATTGTTCTAAGACTATATAGGTTTGGGCATCTTCACGATATTGGTGTAGGGCGTAAAGTAAACAACCCTTTTCGTTGGCCAGTACCGAAGAAACTAATTGTTTAAATATAATTTCAAATTCTTTGTTTTTCCCCAATAGTATTTGCAATTTTGCCGTTACGCCAATAGCCATTATTATTCCTATTCGATTGGATTTTTCAGAGTTAACTACGTTGCAATAGCTTATCTTCCCATAACCAATATCAAATCAAAAATTCTAATTTTGAATGCACAGTTATAAATATAAGTAATAAAGGTATTTAGCATCTATTATTAAAATTTATAGGTTGAGAGGGCGTTATCTATACAGGTATTTATTTAGTTATTGATAAGTGTAGTGTCATAGTTAGCTATTATTAAGTGAGCAAGACAATTGTATTTAGGGGTTATACTAAGTTTCTTTAGCAGTAATAGACATTGATATTGTCATTATTTATTTAGGGTTTACGGTCATAATCCCTGTATTATATGGCTAAGAGTGAGTATACGTTATACAAAAAATTAAAGGTGTAATAGGGGCTAATGTCAAAAAGCATGTGGAAATTATTGAGACTATAAAATTTAGAAATCCCGACAAAGCTAGTAACGCAGTTAGGATTATTTTAGATGAAGCGCTAGAGTTGATAGAGTCTTAATTGTAAATGTAAAGCGCTTATTGGTTGACTATACTCTATATCTTCCCCACGGGTTAAACCCCCAGTGTTGCTTGGATAACTTTATTTCTAAGCCATTTATTCGCAGGTTCAAAATCTAGATTTGTGTGCCAATATAAGTGCATGTCAATATTTGGCAATTCTACCGGTAATGGATAAATAACCAAGTTAAGCAGTTTTGCATACATTTTAGCGGTTGTTTCTGTAGCGGTTAGCAACATATCATTACCCGCTATAACACTGCATGCTGAAAATGTATGTTGGCACCTCAACCCTATTTTACGTTGTAACCCATGACGTGCTAATTCGAAATCTTCAATACTCGGACCTGTCGAACGAGATGAAACTAATACATGCTCTTGCTCAAGATACATAGCTAAATCAAGTGTCGTTTTAATACCTGGGTGATTTTTGCGTGCGACTACGACTAATTTATCTTCTTCTAATTGGGTATGTAAAATATTTTCACTTACAGGTAATAAAGTATCTATTGCGAGGTCAATATCACCACTGGCAAGTTTATTTTCTAATTCACTTCGGTTCACCCGACGACTACTTTGGATATTAACTAATGGCGCTTCTTTTTTAATTCTTTGTATTAAAGGAGGTAAATAAGACGCTTCTAAAGTGACATGTAAAGAAATCGTAAAACTTTTACGTGAAGTCATTGGCTCAAATTGTTTTGATTGCGCTAAGCATATTTGTAATTGTCGAAGCGCTTCACGCACATCAGATACAACATTATTGGCGACTACGGTAGGGCGCATCTCATTGCCTTGACGCACAAACAGCGGGTCATCAAAATGGTCACGAAGTTTACTTAATGAATGACTAACGGCAGGCTGCGATAAATTGAGCGCCGATGCTGCTTTGGTAATATTTCCTTCGCAATAGATTGCTTCAAATACGACAAATAAATTTAAATCGACTTTCATATTTTTTCCTATTAAAACTAGCAAAATAATTCGCTAATATTTTATATTTTAATCTATTCATAAAATGAATAGTTTGTTATTAAATTTATTCATTTGTTTAATTTAAAGGTTACCCATAGCATAGTCAAGGCGCATAAATATTGTACTGTTTTAAATTAACTCAATATAAGCGCTGGAAATAATTAGAATAAGTATTACGGATAGTTGAAGAATGAAAAGTTCTGGTACGATGAGATTGTTTTATAAAATAATCATTAAATCTCAAACAATAATTTATGCTCAAGCAATGTATTTGAGTAGCAGGATATCTAATCGATATTCATATTTTTAGTATTAATACTAATATTCGGGGTAGGTAAATGAAACACATGTTAACAACGCAAAGTTTTAAACGATCTCTTTTGGTTACGGCGGTATTAAGCGCTCTTAGCTCTTCAGTCATTCACGCACAGGAAAATGATGTAGCGCAAGAAGACGATAAAGATGTTGAGAGAATAATGGTAACGGCTTCTAAACGTCTTACCGGTTTACAGGAAACGCCTATCGCCGTTACTGTGGTTAGTGGTGATCTTATTGAAAAAGCCAATATTTTAGATATTAATGATCTACAAACCCTCGTACCTACATTACGTGTTACACCCCTTCAACGCTCAACTAACACTAACTTTGCTATTCGAGGTTTTGGTAACGGTACAAATAATACGGGTATCGAACCTTCAGTTGGCGTATTCATTGACGGCGTATATCGCTCTCGCGCCGCTGCTCAAATTGGGGATTTACCGAGAGTTCAACAAATAGAAGTTTTAAGTGGTCCACAAAGTACCTTGTTCGGTAAAAATGCTTCAGCGGGTGTCATTAGTGTACGTACTATGGAACCTTCATATGATTTTGAAGGCAAAGTTGAGCTGGGTATAGGTAATTATAACCAACGAACAATGAAAGGTTATATTACTAATGGTATCACAGACGAATTGGCTTTCAGTTTATCTGGTGGCTTTAACACTCGTGATGGTTATACTGATAGCGTTGTTGGATTAAGTGACATAAATGACAAAGATCGCTGGAATGCTCGTGCTCAAGCATTATATGAACCGACTCAAGATGTTAAAATACGCTTAATAGCGGATTACAGTGAGATAGAAGAAGCCTGCTGTACGGTAGACGACGTTATTAATGGTCCAACAACAGGCGCAGTACAATTTTTAGGCGGCGTTGTTAATACACCTGGTGATGCATTTGGATATAAATCAGCCCTTAATATAGATCCGCTAAGTACAGTAGAAGATGGCGGATTATCTTTACAAGTTGATGTAGATTATGATGGCTTTGCTTTTACCTCCATTACCGCACTTCGCAATAATGATCAGACTTGGATACACGATGTTGATTACACCAGTTTGGATATTCTTCGAGAAACGGGTGACGTCAAAATCAAAACGTTTACTCAAGAGTTTCGACTGACTTCTACGGGCATAAATAAATTCGATTGGATGGTAGGTGCCTATATTTTCCAAGAAGAAGTTAAAGCAGAAGACGCGTTATATTTTGGTAATGATATGAGAAATTACTTTGATGTCTTATCAGCAGCAGGCGGTGCGGCAGGTTTGTTAGGTGGTTTAGAAGAGGTTTATGGTATTGCTCCAGGTGCATTCTTCTCAGCTGACACAGTAGTAGATACGCAATTTGTACAAGACAATGATGCATATTCTATTTTTGCTAATTTTGACTATCACGTGTCAGATGTTTTCACTGCTACCTTTGGTGTTGCCTATAACAAGGATGAGAAAGACGTTAGTGTGAAACAACAGAACAATTCTACACTCGCAGCGATTGACTTAGATAATGATTTAACCTTGTTTGGCGTCCCTATACCTTTCATTCCAACCTTAGCTCCAGCTATACCTACCTTAAAAAGTTTTCAGTTCTTGCCTCCAATGCTTGAATTGCCTAATTCAGTTGAAGACGATAATACCTCTGATAGTAAAATGACGTGGTCACTGCGTTTAGCTTACGAGTTGAATAGCAATATCAATGTTTTTGCTACCTCTGCTACTGGCTTTAAAGCATCGTCATGGAATTTATCTCGTGATACGCGCCCATTCGCCGCGGATCAAAGTGCACTTGAAAGTGCGGGTCTTGCACAGAAAAACCAAAGTTATGGCGGTCGTTATGCTTCACCAGAAAAAGCCACTGTCTATGAATTAGGGATGAAAGCGCGGTTTGAAAAAGGTGCATTCAATGTCACTATTTTTGACCAGACTATTGAAGGTTTCCAGTCCTCTATTTTTGTTGGTACAGGATTTGTTTTAGCTAATGCGGGTGAACAAAGTACACAAGGTATAGAGTTTGATTCTGTTTACAATGCCACAGAAAATTGGTCATTTAGTTTAGCCGGTACCTTCCTTGATCCTGTTTTTGATTCATTTGTAAATGCACAAAATGTTGATGGCGCAGTAGATTTATCTGGTACAAAACCTGCTGGAATACATGAGCAAAGTATTGTTGCAGGGATCACCTACAATTTTGTGTTTGATAGTGGTATGTATGGTTTTATTCGAACAGACTATCTTTACGAAAGTGAAGTTCGACTTGTTGCAAATGTTCCTGAGTCGTTAACACGTGAAGTCAGCACATTTAATGCGAGTGCAGGTCTGAACTTTGATAACGGCGTTAACTTACTCATTTGGGCCCGTAATATAACGAATGATGAGTATTATCAATCGGCTTTCCCACCACCGATCCAATCGGGTAGCTTCAATGCTTATCCAAATCAGCCGGCTACTTTTGGCGCAAGTATTTCCTATGAATTTGAATAGATAAATCACTTAAGATTGACTCAAAAACCTTACAATAATTTATTGTAAGGTTTTTTTATATCAAAGATTTAAATCTAGCAACTTATAGGGGACATACCTTAATAATACTCCTAGACTTCATTTATCCAAATGATGCCTTTAGTCTTATTATCAAGTTTACTATTGTTGAGGTTTATCGTTATTTTCTTGCTAAATAATAAATAATGAAGATAATAATTTATGACTAAATATACGCTTTACGGTACTCAGTTTTCACTTTACTCTGGGAAAACGCGTGCTTACCTTCGTTACAAAAATATTCCATATGATGAAGTACTTTCAACAATTGGAATATATAAAAAAGTTATCATTCCTAAAACGGGTGTACGTTTTATTCCAGTCGTAAAAACTCCCGATAATGAATACTTGCAAGACACTACTTATATTATTGATGAGTTGGAAAAGAGTCATACAAACAAAAGCGTATATCCAACAACACCTAAACAACGTTTAGTTTCATTATTGTTAGAATTATTTGGCGATGAATGGTTACTGATCCCTGCTATGCATTATCGTTGGAATTATGATAATTCTCGATTTATTTATCGCGAATTTGGAAAGGTCGTATCTCCAAAATTACCTGGAATAATACGTGAATTTATTGGGAAAAAAATTGGCAGTCGTTTTAAAGGGATTGTCCCACTGTTAGGGATAACCAACAAAACTATTCCTGCGATAGAGCAGTGGTACGAGCAAAGTTTTTTAGTAGAATTTAATCAGCACTTATCTACGTATCCTTTTTTATTAGGTAATGCACCTTGTATTGGAGACTTTGGGTTATTCGCCTCTTTATATGCTCACTTATATAGAGATCCTTATCCTGGTCAGCTAATGAAAAAATTAGCGCCAAATGTTGTTCAATGGATTGATCGGATGAAAGACGCTTCCAGTATTAAAGGAGAATTTTTACCTGACGACGAAATCCCTGAAACTTTATTGCCGATATTAACGCACCTGTTTACGAACCAATGGCCAGTGCTTGAGGATACAGCGAATCGACTTTCAAAATGGTATGAAGAACAAAGTGAGAGTGAGGTACCTATAGAAATTCCAAGACGTTTAGGCATGCATACATTTTCGTTTAATGACATAAAAGAAGAGCGAATGGTATTACCATACTCACAATGGATGATGCAGAGACCTCTCGATTTTTATCAGTCTTTATCAAGTCAGGAAAAAAGCAACCTTGAACCATTTTTGAATCAAATTAACGGTTTTGCTGCTTTGAATTTTACGATTAATACTAAAGTAAGTCGTGTTAATAATAAGTTTGTGGTCGAGTGATTTAAGTCGTATTTAAAAGAGGTAATTAAATATATAACTAAGCACACATATCATCATAAGCGAACATTATATGTGAGCATTACATTTTTTTGCAATTCAATTATTTAAGTGGGTATCATTTTACCTTCTTATATTTTTAATAGGTGTTATTTATTATTTTTAAAATAATAAGATATTGAATATTATCTTTTTTATTGTAGTTCCTCTTATCACATTATCTCACTCTAGTTATTCAAATAAAGAATAGTTTGTCATAAGAACTATTCATTTGTTTAATTGATCGGTTCCGCTTAGCATGGTTTAGTAGCATCAAAACGGTGTCTAAATAAATACAGTGAGTGACGAAGAAATGATAATAAAAGAGTGTCTTAATTTATTACAACAACACTTTGTATTTGGGGCCTAATTTTATGGCTGCTATTTATCTTATACGTCACGGACAAGCATCTTTTGGAAAAGCTGATTATGATCAGCTGTCTGATAAAGGTACTACGCAATCAGAGCTATTAGGTCAGTATTGGCAATCATTACCTACACCAGAAAAAATTTATGCTGGAGATTTATTGCGTCACGGTCAAACCCTAGAACATTTTTTAGTAGGTTATCAAAGTAAAGAACCGTCTGTGACATTACATTCAGGTTTTAACGAGTTTAACCATGTTGAATTATTGGCTTGCTACGATCCTCGTTGGAATAACTTTAAAGATATGGCAGCTAACGTTGGTAAACAAGCTGGCGCAAATAAAATATTTCAAAAAGAATTCTCCAAGGCACTTGAACGTTGGACATGTGGTAATAATGACAGTGACTATAAAGAAAGTTGGCCTCAATTTCAAAACCGTTGTGTGAGCTCATTACAAGATGTGATAAAGCAAGAATTGTCAGCTAAAAGCAGACAAAAATATAAGCGTACACAAGATATTTGTATTTTTACGTCAGGTGGCGTTATCTCTGTGATAATTCAATCTATATTAGGCTTGTCTGACGAAAAAACGTTAGTTGTTAACCAACAATTGCGCAATACCAGTGTCACTAAACTACTCTGTTCTGGAGATAATCTAAATATTGACTATCTCAATAATTATAGCCATTTAACACTTAAGGGTGCTGACTGGGTAACCTTTAGATAATCAACCACAAAAATATAATAAGTAGGATACTTAACATGATTAATAAGTTATTTGATTTAACAGGAAAAGTTGCCTTAGTTACTGGCGCGAGTCGTGGCATTGGTGAGCAAATTGCAAAACTATTAGCACAAAGTGGTGCACATGTAATTGTATCAAGTAGAAAAATAGAAGGTTGTCAAACTGTTGTTGATAGCATTCTAGCAGAAGGCGGAAGTGCCCAAGCGATTGCTTGTCATATTGGTGAAATAGATCAAATTGAATCAATTTTTAGTCAGATATCAGCAGAGCACGGTAAATTAGATATTTTAGTAAATAATGCCGCGGCTAATCCTTATTTTGGACATGTATTAGATACTGACTTAAATGCGTTTCAAAAAACAGTTGATGTAAATATTCGTGGTTATTTTTTCATGTCGACTATTGGCGCTAAATTGATGAAAGCAAGTGGTGGTGGAGCTATTGTCAATGTGGCTTCTATTAATGGCGTTATTCCGGGTGATTACCAAGGTATTTATTCTATTACTAAGGCTGCCGTTATTTCAATGACCAAAACTTTCGCCAAAGAGTGTGCTCAGTTTAATATTCGTGTAAATGCATTATTACCGGGTGGTACGGATACTAAATTTGCATCAACGTTAGTAAATAACCCTAAAATCCTTGAGCAATTAATGCACCACGTACCGATGAAACGTGTCGCACAACCTGAAGAAATGGCAGGTACAGTGCTTTATTTAGTCTCTAACGCATCAAGCTATACCACAGGAACATCTATAAATGTTGATGGCGGTTTCTTAATCGGTTAGAACGAATTAGTTTTCTAATCATATTAAATAGATAGCGTTAAAACAAACTTTCAGTTTAGGGAATAAAATGAGCAACATTTCAGCAAAAGAAAATTCAGACAAGTTATTTGAGTCGTTTGCCGCCAAAGGACTTACGTTAAAAAACAGAACCGTTATGGCGCCAATGACACGTACATTTTCACCTAATTATGTTCCCGCTCAAGACGTGGCTGATTATTATCGTCGAAGAGCAGAGGGTAATGTCGGTTTAATTATTACCGAAGGCACCTTTATTTCTCATAAAGGGGCAAATGGTTATGAACGAGTACCGGCAATTTTTGGTGAACAAGCTCTTGCAGGATGGAAAAAAGTGGTGGATGAAGTACACAAAGCCGGCGGAAAAATCGCACCACAACTTTGGCATGTTGGCTCAGTGAGAAAAGAAGGTATAGGCCCAGATAAATCTGTACCTGCCTATAGTCCTTCAGGGCTATTTAAACCGGGTGCTCCTAATGGCATTGCCATGACACAAGATGACATTGATGAAGTTGTTGCATCATTTGCTCAGGCAGCGGCAGACTCAAAAGCTATTGGCTTTGATGCCATCGAAGTACATGGTGCTCACGGCTATTTGGTTGATCAATTTTTCTGGGAAGGTACAAACCAGCGCACTGATGGTTATGGTGGTTCAATAGAAAGTCGTACCCGTTTTGGCGTCGAAATTGTTAAAGCTATTCGCGCAGCTGTAGGTGAAGATTTTCCTATTATTTTCAGATTCTCGCAATGGAAACAACAAGATTACTCGGCAAAACTTTGCCATACAAAAGAAGAGCTTGCCACTTTCTTAGGTTTACTCAGTGATGCCGGTGTAGACATATTTCATGCGAGTACACGTCGCTTTTGGTTACCTGAATTTGAAGGTTCAGAATTGAATCTAGCAGGCTGGGCTAAAAAACTAACGAACAAACCAGTCATTACGGTAGGTAGTGTCGGTTTAGATGAAGACTTTATTGGTGAAGGAAATGCTGATCTCAAAGGTACATCAAACCCTACAAGTATAGACGGGCTATTAGAACGTTTAACTAATGATGAATTTGACTTAGTGGCTATCGGTCGAGCCTTGCTTGTTGATCCTGATTGGGTAAATAAAATTAAAGATAAAAAAGAAGACGAAATAGCACCATTTAATAAAGCGGCATTAATGACGCTAAGTTAATACTCAGTATTAACAGTTATTTCGTTAAAATAATATCAACATTAAACGTATTAATATTAGGCGCTAGAAAGGCCGCAAAAGGATAGTCTGATGAATTTTGAATATAGCGATAAAGTAAAAGATCTGATCCAACGTGTAACTGACTTTATGGATCTTAATGTTTTCCCTGTTGAAGAAGAAATGCATCAACAAGTCGCTCAAGACCAATGGTCAACACCACCTTTAATGGAAGAGCTCAAAGCCAAAGCTAAAGCTGAAGGTTTATGGAATCTATTTCTACCGGTTAGTTATGGCAAGTACAGCGCAGGTCTAACGAGCTTAGAATATGCTCCCTTGTCTGAATTGATGGGAAAAGTGATGTGGGCATCAGAAGTGTTTAATTGTGCAGCCCCTGATACTGGCAATATGGAAGTATTGGCAAAATACGGTAGTGAAGCTCAAAAAAAGAAATGGTTAGAACCTTTGCTTGAAGGAAAAATTCGTTCAGCTTTTGCGATGACAGAGCCAGAAGTTGCTTCAAGTGATGCGACAAACATTGAATTACGCATTGAACGTGATGGTGATGAATATGTTATCAATGGCAGAAAGTTTTATATCAGTGGTGCCTGTCGTAAACAATGTGAAATTATGATTGTTATGGGCAAAACAGACCCTACGAACGAAAATCGTTATATCCAGCAGTCTCAAGTACTTGTTCCAATGAACACTCCAGGCGTAACTAAGGTTCGCCCAATGACCGTTTTTGGTTATAACGATGCACCCGAAGGGCATGCAGAAATAACATTCGATAATGTTCGTGTACCGGTTGAAAATATCATTGTTGGTGAAGGCAAAGGATTTGAAATTGCACAAGGGCGTTTAGGTCCAGGTCGAATTCATCATTGTATGCGTTCTATTGGCGTTGCCCAACGAGCTCTCGACTTAATGTGTAAACGTGTTAATGAACGAATTGTTTTCGGTCGTCCGATGATCAAGCAACAATCAATACGAGAAGATATTGCCATTTCAGCGTGTCAAATTGAACAAGCACGTTTGATGACCTTAAAAGCAGCACATAAGATGGATACTGAAGGGAATAAAGCGGCTAAAGATATCATTGCAATGATAAAGATAGTTGCGCCTAACATGTCCCTTGATGTTCTTGACCGCGCTATTCAATGTTATGGCGCAGCCGGAGTTAGTCAAGATACTTTCTTAGCCCATGCATGGGCAGGTCAACGTACCTTGCGTCTTGCTGATGGTCCTGATCAAGTACATATGATGCAATTAGGGCGCGATTTAGTTAAACGAATAGCAGAGTAGCGTTACTTAAGGCTGAATTAATTTCGGCCTTAAGATAACACCCTAGATGATTTTCTTACGTCATCACCGTTACATTGAGAGTTTTGCCAAATGTCGCAAATTTTATCGATTGATATTCAAAAGTTAACCACTTATCTCGACACTCATGTTGAAGGCTTTATTGGCCCGATAGCATTAGATAAGTTTCCAGGAGGGCAATCAAACCCTACTTTTAAAGTTACCGCCCAATCTGGTCTGTATGTATTACGCAGTCAGCCTGCGGGTAAACTACTAAAATCTGCCCACGCTGTAGACAGAGAATATCAAGTACTTGACGCGCTTAAAGGATCAAATGTCCCGGTATCCAAAGTTTTTCATTTGTGTACCGATGTCTCTATTACGGGAGCAATGTTTTATTTGATGGAGTTCTGTGATGGCAACGTTTATTGGAGTGCCTCATTAGCTGAAATAGAGACCAATGAACTTAGAGCCAAAATGTATGATGCTATGAACGAAGCATTAGTCGCTTTGCACAGTGTTGATATTAAAGCATGTGGTTTGGATGATTTTGGTAAACCAGGTAATTACTTTGAACGTCAACTTGGTCGTTGGACAAAACAATATCGACTAACCGAATTACAAAAAATTGATGCTATGGATGAATTGAGTCAATGGCTAGAAACTAACCTTCCAACCGATGATGGACGTGTTTGTTTAGTTCATGGAGATTTTAGGTTAGACAACATGATGTTTGCCAAAAATTCTTCAGCCATTCTTGCCATTCTTGATTGGGAATTGTCGACATTAGGCCATCCATTTGCCGACTTAGCTTATCAGTGTATGCAACTACGTATGCCGCAAGGTATGGGTAGTATTGATGGTCTACAGGGTGTTGACCGAAAAGCTTTGGGTATTCCAACAGAAGCTGAATATGTTGCAAGTTATTGTCAACGTATGGGTATTGATAAAATTGAAAACTGGACCTTTTATCTCGCTTTTAGTTTTTTTAGATTAGCGGCTATTGTTCAAGGTGTTGCTAAACGTTCTTCCCAAGGAAATGCCTCTAATGCAAACGCAAATAAAGTGGGTGCTTTTGTTGGGCCATTAGCCCAAATGGCGATGAGTATTATTAATAAAGAAAGTTAAAAGAATATTAGATATAAAAAATTATCACGCTGATTACTTTGATTGAGTAACGTAAGGAAATATACATGGATCCACTATTAGATTTTACAGGAAAAGTTGCCGTAATTACTGGTGCAGCCCAAGGTTTTGGTAAGTTATTAGCTGAAGAATTAGCGAAGCGAGGCGCTAAATTAGTGATCAGTGATATTAATGAGGCTGGTGTTCAAAAAGTCGCAAATGATATTGCATCTACTGGTGTTGAAATCATCGGTTTAAAATGTGACGTGTCTAAAAATGCAGATTGTAAGGCGATGGTTGATGCCGCTATAGCACATTTCGGTTGTGTTGATATTGCTGTAAATAATGCGGGTATAGCCCATGGATTTACAGCCTTTCATGAAATAGATGAAGCACTGATGGACAACCAATTTGCTATTAATGTTAAAGGTGTTCAATTTGGCATGAGTCATCAAATTGAACAGATGTTGAAGCAAAAAGGCGGCGCAATATTAAACGTCAGTTCCATGGCGGGCATTAGTGGAGCTCCTAAGGTGGCTGCTTATTCTATGGCTAAACATGCCGTTATCGGTTTAACTAAAACCGGTGCTGTAGAGTTTGGACGTCACAATATTCGGATTAATGCCATTTGCCCATTCTTTACTTTAACCAACATGGTAACGGATATGGCTGATGAAAATATGCAAGAAAAAATGAGTCGAGGCGCACCCATGAAACGTTTAGGTGAGCCCAAAGAAATAGTCGCCATGATGTTAATGATGCTGTCACCCGCAAATACTTATATGTCTGGACAATGTATCGCCATTGATGGCGGAGTGTCAGCACAGTAAAAACCTAGTTTTAGCCTAGCTCGACAATATTAAATAGGCTATTTAATAACGAATCATTAAAACGAATAAAAAGAGAACGCTATGCCTGCAACTTTAATGAATGAACGTGACCTAACGTTTATGCTTTTTGAACTTTTTGACAGTGAAGCCTTACTAAATAGAGAACGTTATCAAGATCATGACCGTCAAACGTTCAATGAAGTCATTAACACGGCTAAAGCTATCGCAACACAGCATTTTCTGCCTATTCGCCAAAAACTCGATACTCATCAACCAACCTTTGATGGCAAAAAAGTCTATTTGATCCCTGAGCTGAAACCAGCAATTGACGCGGTTAATGCATCAGGAATCGGCTCTGCGACTGCTGATTATGACCTAGGTGGTATGCAACTTCCGCCAATTATAGCAAGTGCTGCGGGAGCATACTTATCCGTAGCCGGTGGTGTTGGTATGGGTTACAACATGTTAACTACAGCTAATGCGAACTTACTTGAAGCCCACGCAAGTGAAGCACTCGTTGAAAAATGGGTAAAGCCTATGAGAGAAGGTCGTTTCATGGGGACTATGGCGATGACAGAACCCGGCAGTGGATCTGGTCTAGGTGATTTAATCACGAAAGCGATTAAAACTGATGATGGCAATTATCGAATTAGTGGCAATAAAATTTATATTTCTGGTGGTGATCATAACTTAAGTGAAAATATTGTTCATTTAGTGCTAGCACGATTACAAGGCGCTCCAAAAGGGGTAAAAGGCATTTCACTTTTTGTTGTTCCTAAATTTTTAGTCAATGAAGATGGCTCGATTGGTGAAGATAACGAAGTCGCACTTTCAGGCCTGTTTCATAAAATGGGCGGTCGAGCACAAACCTCTACAGCACTAAGCTTTGGTGAAAAAGAAGGCTCTATAGGTTATTTGGTCGGTGAAGAAAACTGTGGTTTGAAGTATATGTTTCACATGATGAATGAAGCACGAATAATGGTAGGAACTAGCGGTGCTGTGCTAGCGGTTGCTGGGTATCAATACTCAGTCGATTATGCAAAAAATCGTCCGCAAGGCCGTTTACCTTCATGTAAAGATCCTATGTTACCTATGGTAAATATTATTGAGCATGCCGATGTTAAACGTATGCTGTTAGCTCAAAAATCTTATGCGGAAGGCGCACTTTCATTAGTATTTTATGGCACGCAATTAAGTGACGATTCGCATACAGCAGAAACACAAGAACAACGTCAGCATGCGCATATATTATTAGACTTTTTAACCCCTATTATTAAAACTTGGCCTTCTGAATATGGTCCTAAAGCAAATTCATTAGCGATTCAGGTGCTTGGTGGTCATGGCTATATTAATGAACATCCAGTAGAGATGTTTTATCGGGATAACCGTTTAAACCCGATACACGAAGGCACAACGGGTATTCAATCATTAGATCTGATGACGCGTAAAGTACCCATGAATAACATGCAGGGCTATTCTGCTACGTTAGCTGAAATATACAAGACAATTGAACAGGCGAAACAGCAGAGTAGCTTGAGTGAATTTACCCTGCAATTAACCGACGCTGTGCATACCTTAGAGAAAACTACCCAAGCGGTTTTAAAAGCTATGTCCACCAAAAACATTGATTTAGCGTTGGCGAATTCAGTCAAATATTTAGAACTATTTGGTCACGTTATTATTGCTTGGTTATGGTTAAAACAAGGTGTTGTCGTTACCAAAGCCTTAGAGAAACAACCTCATCAAGAAGACGTGAACTTTTACAACGGTAAACTTCAAGCCTTACAGTATTTCTACCGATTTGAATTACCAGAAATAGCGATATGGTCAACATTATTGATGAATACAGACAGTAGTACTTACGATATGCAGGTTGAATGGTTTTAGGCTATTTAATCAATATTAATAACAGTATGGAAATATAATATGACAATAAGAATAACAAAAGAAAATATTGATAATTACATTGGATTCAAGGCAGAACCTACACCTTGGCACCAAGTAACCCAGAACCAAATTAATCAATTTGCTGATTGTACAATCGATCATCAGTTTATTCATGTTGATGAAGAAAAGGCCAAACAAACTCCTTTTGGTTCAACCATCGCACATGGTTTTTTATCTTTATCTATGTTGTCACATTTTGCTGAAAATTTTAGTGTCATTATTGATGGTTTTTACATGGGCCTTAATGCCGGTTTTGATAAAGTCAGATTTTTACAGCCCGTTAATGTTAATAGCCGTATTAGAGCCCATGCAAAAACACTTTCTATTGAAGAAAAAAAACCAGGTCAATTTCGTTTATGTACAGAAGTTACCTTAGAAATAGAAGGTTGCGACACGCCAGCTTTAGTTGCTGAGTGGATTTCAGTACAAATGGTAAAATAACTATCACTTCTTTGAGATTGAATTCAATCTCTACATATTTGAACAGTTATTGGATGAAGATGATTTTTATAAAACGAATTAAAGAATTTTAAGGAAATATCATGACAATTAGTTTTGAAGGAAAAGTCGCTATAGTAACAGGCGCAGGTAATGGTTTAGGTCGCTCTCATGCCTTAGCGTTAGCAGCGCGTGGCGCTAAAGTTGTTGTTAATGATTTAGGTGGCGCGCGCGATGGTAGCGGTGCCTCCTCTCAGGCATCTCAAGACGTTGTTCGTTTAATAGAAGAAAATGGTGGTGAAGCTATTAGCCATGGTGCCAATGTCGCAAACTTTGACGAAGTACAAGACATGGTGAAGCAAACCATGGAGAAATGGGGCCGTGTCGACATCCTTATTAATAACGCCGGTATCTTACGCGATAAATCTTTTACAAAAATGACGCTAGATGATTTTAAACTTGTGATGGATGTTCATGTCATGGGTTCAGTAAATTGTACTAAAGCCGTTTGGGATATTATGCGTGAGCAAAATTATGGTCGTATTGTGATGACGACTTCATCAAGTGGGATGTACGGTAACTTTGGTCAATCAAATTATGGAGCAGCTAAAATGGCTGTTTTAGGTTTGATGAATACCTTAGTTATTGAAGGCGCTAAAAACGATATCCGCATTAATGCTTTAGCCCCTACTGCTGGAACACGTATGACGGAAGATTTAATGCCAGAAGAAATTGTTAGGGCATTCGCGCCAGAAGCAGTAACCGCAGGCATGTTAACGCTATGTGATGATGAAGCTCCTAATCGTTTCATTTTATGTGCGGGTGCTGGCGGTTATTCAAGTGCAAGTATGTTTGAAACTGAAGGTTGTTTTATTCCTCAAAATGCACAGAGTCCAGAGAAAGTCCGAGAAAGTTGGAGTGAACTTACAAATCAAGACTCACAAGCTGCTTTAGCGTCAGGGGCTAAACAAGGTGAAAAATTTGTCATGAAAGCGATGGCTTTTATGAAAGCACAAAAATAGAAAGTGATAATTCACCGATATTAATGGGTAACACCAAAGCATTTTAACGAAATTAATAATACTAATAATAGGAACAACCATGAGAGAAGCCGTAATAGTATCTGCCGCACGTACACCTATTGGTAAAGCATACCGTGGTGCATTTAATGATTTATCAGCACCTACTTTAGCAGCTGAAGCCGTTAAAGCCGCAGTAGAAAGAGCAGGTATAGATCCCAATGAAATCGAAGATTGTATTTTTGGTGCGGCGTTAACTCAAGGTAACCAAGGTATGAACTTTGGTCGGCAAGTTGCCATGGCAGCAGAACTTCCTGTAAGCGTTCCTGGTATGACGATTGATCGTCAATGTTCATCTGGATTAATGGCGATCGCTAGCGCAGCTAATCATATTGTTTGCGATGGAGCTCAAGTGGTCGTTGCCGGCGGTTGTGATTCAATCAGTTTGGTACAAAATGAAAAAATGAATATGAGCAGAGCCGTCGACCCCAGTGTAAAAGCTTATCGACCAGCGACTTATATGCCCATGCTTGATACTGCTGAAGTAGTTGCTAATCGTTATGATATTTCACGCGAAGAACAAGATGCTTACGCATTAAAGTCTCAACAACGTACAGCTGCCGCTCAAGTCGCTGGAAAGTTTGATGACGAAATTGTGCCAGTAACCTGTACCAAATTAGTGATGGATAAAGTAACTAAAGAAATCAGTAAAGAGCAGGTAACCTTGACGAAAGACGAAGGTAATCGTCCTTCGACAAACTTGGCAGGACTTTCTAGTTTAAAAGCGGTTAAAGATAATGGCTCAATTACCGGTGGCAATGCATCACAATTATCGGATGGTGCAGCCGCTGTTGTCGTTATGGAGCGTGAATTGGCAGCGCAGCGTGGATTAACACCATTAGGTGTCTATCGCGGTATGGTGGTAGCTGGTTGTGAACCTGATGAAATGGGCATAGGTCCTATTTTTGCTATTCCAAAATTATTAGCGCGTAATAACTTAACCATCGACGACATTGGGCTGTGGGAAATTAACGAGGCTTTTGCTGTACAAGTTTTATATTGTGCTAATAAGTTAAACATTCCAGAAGATCGCTTAAACGTTAACGGTGGTGCAATATCTATAGGTCACCCTTATGGTATGAGCGGTGCTCGTATGGTAATGCATGCGCTAATTGAAGGTAAACGCCGTGGCGTTAAATATGTCGTTATTAGTATGTGTATTGGTGGTGGACAAGGCGCTGCTGGTTTGTTTGAAGTACTTTAATCGTTAGTTAAACTTTAAGCGTTTACTGTGGCATAACAACTATAATAATGCCACTTAATCAATCAGTGTTTGGGGAGAATAAAATAATGGAAAAAATTTGGCTTGAGAAGAGTTATCCGCCTGGTGTACCACATGAAATCGATGCTGATTATTACTCATCTATCATAGAGATGTTCCATATTTATACTCAGGAGTATAAGAATAAGACCGCCTTTATAAATATGGATGCAAGTATTACATACGGTGAATTAGCTGAACAAGCTGAATCGTTTGCTGCGTATTTACAAAAAGACTTAGGGCTTAAAAAGGGTGATAAATTCGCAATAATGTTACCTAATACTTTACAGTATCCTATTGCAGTATTTGGTGCGTTAATGGCAGGGTTAACTGTTGTTAATGTTAATCCACTTTATACTGCTCGTGAATTAGAACATCAACTGAATGATTCAGAAACAAAAGCTATTTTAATCATCGAAAACTATGCTCATGTGCTAGAGAAAGTGATTAAAAATACATCTGTGCAACATGTTATTACTACAGGTGTTGGTGACAGGCTTAAAGCGTTTAAAGGTGTCATCGTTAATTTTGCATTAAGACACATTAAAAAACTTGTTCCGGCTTTTAATTTACCTGGAGCGGTTAAGTTTAATGATGCAATAAAAAAAGGCCAGAAGCTAACATTTTTACCTGTAGACATTCATAATAGCGATTTGGCTTTTCTACAATATACGGGTGGTACAACGGGCTTATCAAAAGGGGTAATGTTAACGCATAGAAACATGATTGCTAATGTTGAGCAAGCAAAAGCCATGACTTCAACGATTTATGAAAAGGGTGTTGAGTTTTTAGTTACCGCTCTACCGCTTTACCATATCTTTGCCTTAAGCGCTAATTGCTTAAGTTTTATTCCTTTCGGAGGTACCAATTTACTGATCACCAATCCTCGCGATATGGTCGGTTTTGTAAAAGAATTGAGTAAATATAAGTTTAGTGCCATCACTGGCGTAAATACTTTATTTAATTCACTTTTACATACCAAGGGGTTTTCAGAATTAGACTTTAGCAAATTAAAAATGTCTTTTGCAGGCGGTATGGCAACGCAACGTCCTGTAGCAGAGCATTGGGTTAAAGTAACAGGTAGTCATTTATTAGAAGGTTATGGCTTAACAGAATGTTCACCTACAGTGACATTAAGCCCTTATAATCAGTCTGCGTATAATGGTTCAATTGGTCTTCCTGCGTCTTCAACAGAGGTTAAATTACTTGATGATGCGGGTGAAGAAGTGTCTTTTGGCGAACCTGGAGAGATGTGGGTAAAAGGTCCGCAGGTGATGAAAGGGTATTACAATCGACAAGAGGCCACTGATGAAGTATTAAAAGATGGCTGGTTAGCTACAGGCGATATAGTGACAGTTGATGAAGATGGCTTCTTTCATATTGTTGACCGTAAAAAAGATATGATCATTGTTTCAGGCTTTAATGTTTATCCAAATGAAATCGAAGAAGTTTTGGTTATGCATGATGATATTTTAGAAGCGGCGGCTATTGCTGCACCTTGTGAAGTAACCGGTGAAAAAGTTAAAGTATTTTTAGTCAGCACAAATGAAAAGTTAAGTGAGCAAGCAATTAAAGATCATTGCCAAATTCATTTAACAAAATATAAGTGTCCAAAAGAAATAGTGTTTATGGACGACTTACCGAAATCAAATGTCGGCAAAATATTACGTAAAGAATTACGTTAAAAATACTAGCTATCATCACTTAAGACACTTAATGCATGACTTCAGTCATTATATTGAAGTCATGCATTTATCTACTTTAGGTTTAATCCTCTAAAAATTCACCAAGGATATATAAATTGAACATGATAGAAAGTAGCTGTCTTTTGTTGGGACGTTTTCTAATGGGTGGGTATTTCATTTTACCTGCGATAAGTAAAATAAATAATTTTACGGCTACTAGTGCTTATATGGAGCAACACAATGTCCCTATGGTGTCAGTATTATTAGTCGTGACCATTATAATTCAATTAGTTGCTGGAGCAGCAATAATCGTTGGTTTTAAAGGTAAAGTGTCTGCTTTTGTATTAGCAGGTTTGACATTAGTTATCAGTCTTTTTATGCATGATTTTTGGGGAATGGAAGACGGATTAGCGCGTAGTCACGAATTACAAAATTTCTTTAAGAATATGGGTATTATGGCTGGACTATTAATGATCACCGGTCTAGGCACAGGCAAATTTAGTCTTGATCAACGTAAAACTATTGAAAGTTAAAATGAGTTAAATCTATGGCAGGTATTTATAAGTCATCTAAGTTTTTATCTGGCTTATAAATACAAATCAAAATATTAGTGCATAAACAACAGTTGGAGAATAATCTACAATGACAACCTCAAAACAATTATTTAGCCATATATCTACAGACGGAATACTTGAAATATCATTAAAAGATGTTGAAGTCGCTCAAGCAAAATCTCATGAAGTGATTGTTCGAATAGAAGCAGCACCTATAAATCCATCAGATATGTGGCCTATGTTTGGTCCTGCTAATTTAGCTAAAGCAACACTTAGTGAAGATAAAACTACATTTACTGCACCTGTTCATAACAGTATTTTACCTCGTATTAAATCACGCTTAGATCAATTACTGCCTATAGGTAATGAAGGTGCTGGTATAGTTATAGCCGCAGGTGATAGTAAAGAAGCACAAGCATTAATGGGTAAAACGGTGGCCATCTTAACAGGTGGAGTTTATGCACAATATTGCTGTGTTCCAGCAAAGGCTTGCTTAGTTCACCATGATGGCACTACAGCCATCGATGCTGCGACATCTTTTGTAAATCCATTAACTGCATTGGGCATGGTTGAAACTATGCGCATGGAAGGTCACACCGCTTTGGTACATACCGCTGCTGCTTCTAGTTTAGGGCAAATGCTAAATAAAATTTGTATTGCAGAAGGTGTTTCTTTGGTCAATATTGTTAGAAGTCAGCAACAAGTGGACATTCTCCAAGAAATTGGCGCCAAGTATATTTGTAATTCTTCGAGTAAAACGTTCAAAGCAGATCTCTACAAAGCTATTGATGAGACAGGTGCAACGTTAGCATTTGACGCGATTGGCGGTGGTGAAATAGTTAGTGATATACTTACCGCAATGGAACAATCTGGCAGTAAAGACGCCATAGGTTTTAATACATACGGTTCAGAGGCTAATAAACAGGTTTACATCTATGGGGGATTAGACTTCTCACCAAGTACGTTAAATCGTGCTTATGGTATGACATGGGGCATAGGTGGTTGGTTACTGATGAGATTCTTGAGTAAATTAACGCCTGAACAAGTGGGACAATTACAAAAACGGGTTGCCGATGAAATCCAAACAACATTTGCTTGCTCATTTACAGACGAATTAACTTTTGAACAAGCGATGACACCAGAAATAGTTTTACAATACAACGCTAAAAAAACGGGTGAGAAATATCTGATTAATCCAAATAAGAACGCATAACGCCCTTTGTAAGGAACATAACTATTTTATCATCGTCATGTTCCTTTTTTTCTTTGTCTCTTTTTATAAGTTCTTCATTCAACGCATAAATTCTTAATACTATCCATCAGTGTTATCTCTAGTCTGTATTCTTAAAAAGAATAATAATCCATAAGTAGTATTCATTTGTTTAATTTGTTCGTTAGGTCTACGATAGATTTATCCAATATAATGATAGTTATATTGTTCTCAAAATAAAAGTGAATACCCGATTATATGTTAGAAATTTATGCAGGCGATTCAGCCTTAAAAACGATTAAAGAAAAAGGATTTTCACCTGCCTTATTTACCTCTTTCTTAGGGGCGAGTGGTGGGCCTAAATGGTTCGCTCTGCTTGGCTTAGATAAATATATATTTGGTGAGTTTTTTAAAGATCACACACAACCATTAAACCTTATTGGTTCAAGTGTTGGCGCTTTTAGAAATGCATGTTTTGCTCAAAAAGATCCTGTGGCGGCAATAGAGCGTTTAGCCAAAAACTATCATGAAACAACTTACGCTAACAAAGCAAAACCTGAAGAAGTGAGTACAAAAGCTTTAGCAATGATGGACGCTATTTTTGGAGAGTCAGGAGAGCAAGAAATAGTCGATAACCCACATTTTAAAGTACATATTATTGTGGCTAAGTGTAATGGTTTTGTTGCTTGTGAAAATAAATTTATACAAGGTTTGGGGCTCGCTAAAAGTTATCTTAATAATCGCATCAATCGTCCACGTTTGAGTAGCCAATACGAGCGGTATATTTTTCAGTCGAGTAATAGTGATTTAACGCTTAATGATCCTGACAACATATCGACCACTCGAATTTCTTTTTCAAAAGCTAATATTAGCAATGCACTTCTCGCCTCAGGATCAATTCCCATGGTGATGAAGGGCATCAGTCATATCGAAAATAGTCCTAAAGGTATGTATAGGGATGGCGGTATTGTTGATTACCATTTTGATTTTGAAATTAAAAATTCAGGGCTTACGCTTTACCCTCACTTTAGTTCGACATTGAAAGCCGGCTGGTTTGATAAAAACTTGTCAAGAAAAGTGAGGCTAAAACATTACGACAATACCGTGTTGGTATGTCCTTCAGCAGAATTCATTGACTCATTACCTCATCAGAAAATTCCAGATAGAAATGACTTTGTCGTTATGGACAGAGAACAACGTATGTCGTATTGGCAAACAGTGATGAATGAGAGCGAAAAACTTGCCGAATCATTTCAACATTTATATGAAAATCAAGACATCAATCGTATAAAAAACATTAATCAATTGTTGGCGTAGATCTTTGATCAAGCAACAGTAAATTAACCGCAACATATACTCATTAAAGCTATTAAGTAGAGATAAAAATTATGACAACCTATAAAGCAATAAATTTAGTCGCTCGTCCTTCAGCGGGTCCAGTAGGACCTGATTTATTTGAAGTTGTTCAAAAGAACATGCCTGAAGTGAGTGCGGGAAAATTTCTAGTTAAGCAATCGCATATGTCATTAGATCCGGCGATGTTTGGTTGGATGAGTCCAGACACTGAAAGTTATATTCCACCGGTTGCGCTTGGGGATGTTATGCGAAGCTCAGGTATCGGTGAAATTGTGGAAAGTAACCATGATGATTTTAAAGTAGGTGATCGTGTAATGGGCATTATGGGATGGCAAGAATACTTTTTAAGTGATGGTATAGGTTTAAACAAAGTGACGGTACCTTTACCTGCTGAAGCTATTTTATCGGTATTTGCTTTACCGGGTTTAACGGCAACACAAGGTTTATACAGTATCGGTAAACCTAAGGAAGGCGAAACTATTGTTGTATCGGGGGCCGCTGGTTCTGTTGGTTCTATTGTAGGTCAACTGGCAAAAGCTGATGGATTAACGGTTATTGGTATTGTCGGTAGTAACGAAAAAGCAGACTGGATTGTTAATGAACTTGGCTTTGATGGCGCAGTAAATTATAAGACTGATGATTTAGCGACTAAGTTAGCTGAATTTACGCCTAAAGGCGTTGACGTTTATTTTGAAAATACGGGAGGTCCAATTCAGCATCATGTATTTGACCGAATGAATGCCCATGGCCGTATTGTCGTATGTGGCATGATTGCGGATTATCCTAAAAAATCACCTGATTTAGCACCTAATTGGATCCCAATTATTAAAAAGCGTTTAACCATACAAGGTTTTACTATGCCTGATCATTTTGCTGAAGTGCCTGCACTTTTAGCAAAGTTAACCCCTTATGTTATGCAAGGAAAAATAAAACATCGTGCTCATGTGCTTGATGGACTCGAATCAGCGATGACAGGTTTGAATCTGTTTTTTACCGGACAAAACAAAGGTAAGTTGATTGTTAAGCTTTAATATTAATGAAGCTAGTACATTGATTTATATTGTAAATTTAATTAAGCTAAAAATAAATTTGAGATGAATATGCATCAAAAAATAGTAAATAAAATTATATATACCGTATTGTTTATTGGTTTCACCTCGTTATCGGTGAATGCAGAAACAACACAGGCAAATGATCAAGAAACTGTTGATGCTAAATCCACTGTAACAGCAGCCATTGTCAATATTGATGAAGAAAGTTTCAGTTGTATTAGAGACATGACACCCGTTCGTCACTTTTATGTAGACAATCTTTTAGGCGATATAGAAAGTACTCTAGCGGTAGCCAATGCACCTGAAGGCGCTATATACCCTGCAGGCTCTGTTGTACAACTTGTGCCAACCGAAGTTATGGTAAAGCGAGAGTCTGGTACTTTTCCTGCAACAGGAGATTGGGAGTTTTTTGAACTTGAAGTCAATGAGGAAGGTTCAAAGATTGCCAAGCGAGGTTTTGTCGATGTAGTTAATCGTTTCGATGGTAATTGCTTTAGTTGTCATGCACCTGCTCGAGAAAAATGGGATTTTATCTGTGAATCAGGACATGGCTGTGATCCTATTCCTATTGATCACAACATGACTGGAGCACTGCAGCGCTCAGACCCTCGTTGTGGAGAAGCTGAGCCTCAAGATGGTGACTGGATGGCACTTTTCAAACTAAAGAGCATGGTCAATATCGGACTCACTAAAAAATGGTTAGAAGATAAATTTTAAAATAATAAAAATGGTTTTCATTAAATAAGCTAGGGATAAACATGAGCGAAATTCAAACACATTATAGAAACTGTAATATTTGTGAAGCCATGTGTGGCTTGGAAATCAAATATCAAGACAAAGAAATATTGTCAATTAAAGGCGACCAAAAAGACCCCTTTAGTAAGGGGTATAACTGTCCTAAAGCAATGGCCTTACAAGATTTTTATACCGATAAAGATCGTTTAAAAACCCCTGTTAGACGAACAGCCACAGGCTGGGAAGATATTTCATGGGATGACGCATTTACCGAAATTGCTGAAAAACTTAAAGGCACGCAAAATAAATTTGGCAAAAATGCATTAGCGGTTTATTTAGGTAACCCTAATGCACATAATTTAGGCAATGCCATGTTTTTGAAGCCTTTCATGAAAGCATTAGGTACGATAAATCGCTTTAGTTCTGCTTCGGCTGATCAAATGCCACATCATGTTGCTTCAAATTTTATGTTTGGTGCAGGCATGTTAATACCGGTTCCTGATATTGATCGCACTGATTTTATGCTGATTATTGGTGGTAACCCGGTTGTATCAAACGGCAGTATGATGACAGCACCGAACGTTATTGGTCGAATGAAAGCGATTCAAAAACGTGGGGGTAAAATAGTTGTCGTAGATCCACGCCGAACCCGTACGGCCAAAATAGCGGATCAACATTTATTTATACGCCCTGAAAAAGATGCATTGTTGCTGTTTGCAATGATCCATTGTGTTTTCGCAACGGGCAGTGTTAATTTACGCCATCTCGAAAACATGGTGGATGGTCTTGAAGACTTAGAGATTATTTCAAAAGATTACTCCCCTGAATCTGTTGCTGAGCATGTGGGTATTGATGCAACTGATATTCAAAGGTTAGCGGCTGATATGGTTGCTGCCGACTCAGCCGTTTGTTATAGCCGAATGGGGGCATCAACTCAAACTTTTGGGGGGTTATGTCAGTGGTTGACTAATGTGCTAAACATTATAACGGGTAATTTTGACCGTGAAGGTGGCGCTATGTTTCCACAGCCCGCTTTTGATTTATTAAGAAATCATAAAAAGGGTCATAAAACATCCTTTGGTCAGCATGAAACACGTGTGCGAAAATTGCCTTTCTTTAATGGTGAATTCCCAGTAGCAACCTTAGCAGAAGAAATTCAAACACCGGGTGAAGGTCAAATAAGAAGTTTAATCACTGTTGCTGGTAATCCTGTGCTTTCATCACCCAGTGGTCATAAACTCGCTGAGGCTTTTGCAGGCTTGGATTATATGGTTTCGGTAGATATTTATTTAAATGAAACCACCAAGTATGCGAATATTATTTTGCCAGGCACAACCGGCGTTGAAAATTCTCATTTTGATATTTTCTTTAATAGTTTCTCAGTAAGAAATACTGTGAAATATTCAGCACCCTTGTTTGAAAAAGAAGATTATCAGCGTAGCGATTATCAAATATTAAAAGAAATAGCAGCCCGAATGACCGATACAAAAGTTGATGCGTACACACCAGAAATGATACTTGATATGGAATTAAAAACTGGTCCCTACGGCAAAGAAGGGATGAGCTTACAAAAACTTATCGATAATCCGCATGGTATCGATATTGGTCCATTAATGCCGTGTATTGAAGAGCGGATAAAAACTGCTGAAGGTAGGGTAGATTTATTTCCTCAACTTTATCTTGACGATTTACCTCGTTTAAACACAGTTATATCCCATCCTGCTCGTACTGCAAACTATCCGTTTGACCTGATCAGTCGCCGACTGGTGAAAAGTCATAATACATGGACACAGAATTCTGAACGCTTAGTGAAAGGTAAAAACCCTTGCACCTTAGAAGTTCATCCAGAAGATGCACAAATGTTAGGTATCTCGAAAGGCCAACTTGTAAAACTCAGTTCAATGGTCGGTGAAGTCGAAATTGAAGTGGTTATCACTGACGATATTCAAAAAGGTGTTGTGAGCATGCCTCAAGGTTGGGGACATAATCAGAAGGGCACTAATATGTCAGTTGCTGCTAAACAACCGGGTGTCAGTATTAACGATTTAACCGATGCTAATCGTGTAGATACATTAACAGGTAATGCAGCCTTTAATGGAACGCCTGTAGCGATTAGCGTCGCTTAGTCATTCATTAATTCTCACAGATTTAAGTCATCATATTAAGGTAAAGAGATGAAATATTTTTCACCCTTGTTTTTATTCATTGCTGGTTGGGTTTTATTATTGTTCACTGATAGCCTAGCGACGATTAGCTTAACCAATGGTATTTTACAATTGGTATTGTTTGCGTTAGTCGTCTGTCTACCGGCTTGGCGTACAGGGCGAATGTCTTATGTCGATATTGGCTGGCCTTGGGGGTTAACACTTATCGGTGTACTCACTTGGATTTATGGCGAAGGTGATAGTATTCGTGTCGCTTTAGTGAGTATAGCGTACATTTTCGCAGGAAGCCGAATGGGGCTAGGTGCCTTAAAAATGTGGAGAATAGGGCATTTGAAAACTGAATTTCCACGTTATCAATATCAGAAAAGTCGCTGGGAAAAAAGTGGTAAAACAAATACGGCTTTAGCTATGCAAGTGGAAGCGATATTACAAGGCTTTGCCAATGCGTCTTTTTTAGCCATGCCTGCTTTTGTTATTGCAATGAATCCTGATACAACAATATCTACGTTTGAAGTTATCGGTATTATTGTTTGGTTAGGTGCATTCGTCATGGAAAGCGTCGCTGACATGCAAAAATTAGCATTTTTGCGTAAAATGAAAAAGCTTGGCAAGAAAAATAAAGTGTGTAATGTTGGTTTATGGAAATATAGTCGTCACCCCAATTATTTTGCTGAATGGATGGTATGGAATGGCTTAGTTATTGCCTCTGTTCCATCTTGGTTGTTCTTGTATCAACAAGAATCAATTATAATATGGGGATTGCTCGGTATAGGTGTCTTACTTGCTTCAAGAATGATGTATACCACGTTAGTTTATTATACAGGTGCCGTTCCATCTGAATATTATTCGTTGCAGAAACGACCTGAATATAAAGACTATCAACAAACGACAAATATATTCTTCCCCGGTCCAAATAAATCGTAAATCATACATTAATTTTAATGATGTCAAATGTCATGACATCATCTTTATAGGTAACAACATGTTTAATAGTACAGAGAGTTATATTGCATCAGACGATCTTCGCTTAGCGGTTAACGCGGCAATTACCCTAGAAAAGCCCCTATTGATAAAAGGTGAACCTGGAACAGGTAAAACACAGCTCGCTGAAGAATTAGCAAAGTCTCTTAATTGTAAATTATATCAATGGCATATTAAATCAACAACGAAAGCACAGCAGGGCTTATACGAATATGATGCCGTCTCGCGATTACGAGATAGTCAATTAGGTGATGAGCGTGTTCATGATATTTCAAATTATATTGTTAAAGGTAAACTCTGGCAAGCCTTTGAAGAAGAGCAGCGTCCAATTTTATTGATCGATGAAATAGACAAAGCAGATATCGAATTTCCGAACGATTTATTGCAAGAGCTCGACCAAATGGAGTTTTTTGTTTATGAAACCCAACAGGTAATTAAAGCAAAACAAAGACCTATCATCATTATTACTTCAAACAATGAAAAAGAGCTTCCCGACGCATTTTTACGACGTTGCTTTTTTCATTATATCAAATTCCCCACAAAAGTAGAGATGGAAAAAATTATCGATGTTCATCACCCTGATGTAAAAAAAGACTTATTAGCGCATACATTAGAAGTGTTTTTTAATCTAAGAGATCTCCAAGGGATTAAGAAAAAGCCATCAACGTCAGAGTTAATTGATTGGTTGAAACTCCTTGTAGCAGACGATGTAGCTCAAGATGTATTGATCAATAAAAAGTCAGATATTATACCTTTGTTCGGTGCACTATTAAAAAATGAACAAGATGTATCCCTACTTGAAAAACTTGCCTTTATCAGTCGCAGAAACAGGTAAACAACGTGTTTATAGATTTATTTTTAACCCTTAGAAAGCATAAAGTACCTTGCAGTTTACGCGAGTTATTAGATCTTATTGCGCTATTAAAAAAAGGTATTGTTTTTGCGAATATTGAAGAGTTTTATCACTTAGCTAAAATCGTAATGGTCAAAGATGAAATCCATTATGATAAATTCGACAGTGCTTTCGCTGAGTATTTTGAAGGTATTGAAGCGATAGACATCTTCGATAAAATATTACCAGAAGAATGGCTAAGAAAAGAATTTGAGAAACACTTAAGCCAAGAAGAAAAAGATAAGTTAGAGGCATTAGGTGGTTTAGAACAACTGATGAAAACGTTGAAAGAGCGTCTTGAAGAACAAAAGAAACGTCATGCAGGTGGTAATAAATGGGTAGGCACGGGTGGTACATCTCCATTTGGTGCTTATGGCTACAACCCTGAAGGTATCAGAGTAGGGCAAGATAAAAATCGTAATAATAGTGCGGTGAAAGTATGGGATAAACGAGAGTTTAGAAATTTTGACCAAGACCGAGAACTAGGGACTAGAAATATAAAATTAGCCCTTAAAAAGCTCAGGAAGTTTGCACGTACCGGTGCCAGTGAAAAGCTTGATATTAATACCACCATCAGTTCTACCGCCAAAAACGGTGGCTTACTTGATGTACATATGCAGCCTGAACGACATAATGCTGTAAAAGTATTAATGTTTTTTGATATCGGCGGTTCTATGGACGAATATATTCATACTTGTGAAGAATTATTCTCCGCTGCTCATACCGAATTTAAACACCTAGAGTTTTTCTACTTTCATAATTGCGTTTATGAAAGTTTATGGAAAGACAATAGGCGTCGACGTACTAACACGGTTGATTTAGAAGAAATTATTAGAACTTTTGACTCTGATTATAAAGTTATTTTTGTAGGAGATGCCACCATGGGACCTTATGAAATTACTGCAGCAGGTGGTAGTGTTGAGCACTGGAATGAAAAACCAGGTATAGATTATATGCACCGAATTCTTGGGCATTTTAATAAAGTCGCATGGTTAAATCCACAACCGGAAAACCACTGGGAGTATCATCATTCAATCAATGTTATTAAGCGATTAATTAACGATAGAATGTTCCCTTTAACGGTGGATGGTATAGGGCGAGCAATAAAGGAAATAAGCTAACTAGCTGAGTAATAAAAATAATAACAAAGGACTTAACAATGCAATTCTTACGAACTGATGACAGTTGTTTTGAAAATCTGCCAGACTATTCATTTACCCCGAATTATTTCATGGTTGATGACGATTAAGGCGGAGAGTTACTCGTACATTATTTGGATGCGGGTCCTAAAGATACGAGTCCAATATTATTAATGCATGTATAACATTCATGGAGTTATTTGTACCGTAAAATGATCCCTATTGTGGTCAACGCTGGTTGTAAAGTGATGGCACCTGACTTAATTGGCTTTGGCCGTTCTGATAAACCTTCACAACGTTCAGCTTATACTTATCAGCGTCATGTCGATTGGATGCACTCTGTACTTAATCAACTAGGTTTAAAGGATATCACGCTATTTTTTCAAAATTGGGGAGGGTTAATCGGTTTACGTTTAGCCGCAGAGTAAAGTGTACGATTTTCTATAATTGTAGCCGCTAATACGAGATTACCCACAGGTGAATATTGTAAGCGTATGGGAAAATGCGTCAAGCCTTACTTGCTATTCTAAGGGAGAAGGTGCTCTAAGCTCTCTGGCTTTTTAGCCGGTTCATTTAAGTAGGTTTGGAAATAGCTATCGAGCAATAAGCCAGTGGCTTGATACTTTACTCGGCCATTTGAATTTCTGCTTTGCCAGCCGTTTATACCACAACGAAAAATCTGTTTTATCCTAATAGAGAATTTTAAGTTTGTCTTTCGCTTTATTACAAAAGACGAACAATGCGCCAGTATAAGCGTCATGTTCAAGTTTATCTTCGACAATGCCAACCAAGCCATTTATGGATTGACGAAAATAGACAACCTCTCGGTGTAAAAAAATTTAGGGTACTGCTAGAAATATCTGTATTAAGCCAACACTCCTAATATTTGGCCTAAGTAAGAAGTTGCATTGGTATTTGAAGAGAGCCTTAGTGTCGTTTTACCAAATGTCAGTTCAATGGGGTGTTGCTCGGCTATCAACTCAACGTGTTGGGTAACTTTGGTACGAGCAAAGTGGCTTGATGTGATACCCTATTTTTTACGAGACACATAAAAACGGGGGTGTTTCTCATTGATGCTCACGGTAATAATCAATGAGGGTTTGACCGCTAGCTTGTCATTCATTAAGAATAGTTTGCTATTGCTCCTGAGGACAGTGAAATTTAATTTAACCTGATGGACTAAAATCAAATTTACATTTTTAGTTAACTATCTTAACCAACATATTGAAAGCGTTTTAGTTGCTTTCCATTTCTTTCAATGATTTCATCAAACATAGTAAGTGGCCTAACCCAAATCGCTCTTTCACCGTATTCAGGTTGATAAACCACCATGGTTTCTTCAGTTTCACTGTGCGTTGCTAAGTGTAGTACTTGGTAAAAATTACCTTTAAAGTGTTGATAACGTCCGATTTTTAGCATGAATAATCTCATTATTTCTCGTTTTTTAGTTTTGTCGACCATTGTTGTGAAATTTTACTGTCACTGGTTTTGGCTTCTAACCATTTACTGCCTTCACTGGTTAACTCTTTTTTCCAAAACGGGGCTTTGGTTTTTAAAAAATCGATAAGAAATTCACAAGCAGCAAAGGCCGCCTTTCGATGTGGACTCGTGACACCAATAAAGACAATTTGTTCGCCAAGGGTTAAATCGCCAACGCGATGAATAATAGTCACCTTATTAAGCGGCCAGTGGTCGCGAGCTTCAGCCTCTATTTCACTCAATACCTTCTCTGTCATACCTGGGTAGTGCTCTAGCGATAATCCTTGCACTCCAAGCCCTTCATTAAAGTCTCGGACTTTACCAACAAAAGTGACTACAGCGCCATCGTGGTTGTCATCTGCGAGTTGTTGATACTCATCTGCAACAACAAAATCATTCTGTTGTACGTTGATCATATTAGCCTCCAGTAACAGGAGGGAAAAAAGCGACTTCATCACCGGCATTGACACTATGTGACCAATCGGTGATTTGCTGATTAACCGCAACAAGTAAGCTATCAGCCGACATAACCTTAGCCCATAAATCATCTGTGTTAGCGAGTTGTTGCCGAATTAGCTCTGTTGTCATATTTTCACTGGCTGGCATTTGTAAGCTATCGGTGGACAATTGTTCGCGTAGGCGAGCAAAAAACAAAACTTTTATCATGATTAGATCCTTTCTTGAGTCGCAGGGTTATGAAGATAGCTGCCTGATTTTCCACCTTGTTTTTCACATAAATGGATATTGGTAATAATCATGTCTTTTTGTACCGCTTTACACATATCGTAAATCGTCAGGGCGGCGGTTGAAGCGGCGGTTAATGCTTCCATTTCTACCCCTGTTTTACCTGAAAGCTTACAAAGCGTAGTGATTTTTACTCGGTTTTGCTTTGGCTCTGCGATTATGTCGACTTCTATTTTGGTCAGCATAAGCGGGTGACAAAGCGGAATAAGCTCACTGGTTTTTTTTGCCGCCATAATGCCAGCAATTCTGGCGGTCGCAAATACGTCACCTTTATGATGTTTTCCTTCGACAATCATCGTGAGGGTTTGCGCGGACATTTCAATATAGGCTTGAGCAATGGCGGTACGTTCAGTAACAATCTTTTCAGTTACATCAACCATATGGGCATCACCATTAGCATTGATATGAGTAAATTCGTCGCTCATCAAAAAATATTCTCTTAATTGTTAGCTATTCAGCTCTATGTGAATTCACCGTTTATAGTACCTTATCTGAGGGTTTATTTAGTGATTTATATTAAGAAAAGTGATTAATAAAGTATTTATTATAAATTGCAGTGAGTGTATTAAATTTAAGGTATCAGTAGAATGATTTTGATTTAGCTGTATTTAGGTACTATTTGAAATCACCATCGTTGTTACACTAAGATAACGTCGAATTTAGATAAACTAGAAGGGTATATAAAATAGGTTGCGGGAGCAGGATTTGAACCTACGATAATAATCTTAATTGGAGATCGAAAATGACAAAGCGTAAAAATATTCATAAGAATTCAAACTTGATGCTATTGCTTTAGTCGTTGAGCAAAACTATAGCCAGGCAGAGCCAAGAAACTTATGTGTTATACCAATTACACTAATTAACCACCCAAATTGAGCCAATCTCTAAAACATATATTTTTCACCCGTTCTATATCACTTATGAAGCTGTTCCATGCATTGCTACAAGATTCAACAATATCGTCATAATCCTTAAAACATTTATTCGCTAATTCATTCTGTCTTAACCACTGCCATACCTGCTCAATTGGATTCAATTCTGGTGAATAAGCTGGCAATTTTATGATGCTAACATTATCAAATTCATCAACAACATTTTCTGTATGCCAACCCGCTCCATCCATTATGACTACGCTGTGTCTACCCAGTGGTGTGGCTTTTGATATTTGCTCCATGTGGAGTTTCATACCCTCTTTATTTGAAAATGGTACAACTAAAGCCTCTGTCTTTCCATTTCCCGGGCAAACGGCACCAAATAAGTAAGCGTTTAAAAATTGTTGTTGCTTAACCGCTCGCGGACGGCTCCCTTTTTCTGCCCAGAGCCTCGTGGTTGTATTCTGTTGACCGAACCTTGCTTCATCTTGAAACCAGATATCTATACTATCTAAGGGCTGATCTTTAGGGATCTTTTCGATCATTTTTATTTTGAATTTTTTTAAAATCGTCTTGGATTTCTTGGGACTGCTTAGGGTGTCGAGAGCGGCTTGTTATCCATGAAAAATTAAGTGCATGCAACAGCCTATAAACATTCGTTCTACTGTATTTTATCCCAAACTTGTCATGAATGACTGAAACAAGTGATGCCGCATTCAGCCTGCCTCCGCTCTCTTTTATACTGTGAAGTTGAACATATTCTTTAAGCTCGGATAATTGATTTTCCGTAAGTTTTGAACGGCGTCCTGATCTTGTTTTTTCAGTTAACCCTTCAAGTCCCTCATTAAAAAATTTTTTAGCCCAGTCATTGACTACTTTCCTGCTTACTTTTAAATATTTGGCCGTTTGAGCTCTGTCAGCTCCGTCTTTGATGTGTGATAAAGCTAATAGACGAATTCGCATTCTACCATTGGTTTCTTGAGCAATAAGTGCCTGTAAATTAATCGGCTCTAATTGCTCAGATAATTGTTTTTGAGTAATATATTTCATACCTACAATTAGATCACAAAATTAATGTAATTGGTATTACATGCATGTTGACGGCTATAAAGCTTATGGACTAACAGAGGCCAAGTTAGTCGCCTGCCTTGCGCATATTCGTCGTAAGTTTGTTGATGCAAAAAAGATACAAGCCAAATCGAGAACGGGTAAAGTTGATGTGGTATTAAACTTAATTGGCAAGCTCTACGGATTAGAGCAACGAATTAAAGGAAAATCGATAGAAGATAAGTTCAACACCCGGCAGTCACACGCGAAGCCCATCGTAAAAGAACTCCATCACTGGCTGATAAAGCATAAAGATAAAATCCCGCCCAAAAGCAAATTGGGTGAGGCAATAAGTTACAGCCTAAATCAGTTTGATAAATTCCAGCG
>Ga0307488_10000288_pt1 | contig 40376 bp, 26 predicted proteins | sample SB02metaG_FD_202248 | JGI IMG/M metagenome (GOLD analysis project Ga0307488, IMG submission 202248) | Sea-ice brine microbial communities from Beaufort Sea near Barrow, Alaska, United States - SB 0.2 | ecosystem: Environmental > Aquatic > Marine > Coastal | place: USA: Alaska | collected... | reverse complement strand
CAAATCTGTGATAAGTTAGGCCTTGAACCAACTATGTTCTTTTACGTGGTCAAAGATAAAGATGATAAACTGTATTCTATTGGAAAACTACTAGGAGATATTAAACAATAATATCAACATCATTGGCATAGTTGGTAAAACCATTCTCTTTAACTACTTTTAATACTGAATTTACTCTACTTACCAGTTCGTCCTTGTGGGAGATCAGGAATATGTTCTTCTTCTGTGTCCTGCTCATGTCTTTGAGTACAGCCATTGAACTCTCAACGCCTGATATGTCCATGCCGGCATCAATCAACTCATCAATGAACAACAGGTTGATCTGTTGGTATAGACTTTCCCATACATCTCTGAATGCCCAACTCAGACTCAGGATCAGTCTGTTCCTCTCTCCTCTGCTCAGATTGTCGAAGTCTAACTCCCTGCCCAATTCCGATATCTGCACAGACAAGTCACTTTGGAATACCACCGTGTGTGGCAGTTTGACCTTGCCCAGGAAGTATGCCAGACGTTGGTTCAGGTAAGATAAATTTTGTTCTATGATCCTTGTCCTTATGAATGAGTCTTTTGCGGTCAACAGCTTGTACAGGAATTCTTGGTGCCTGTGGAGATCTTCCATTTCGTTTGCTTTTTTAAAGTCAACTTTCTGTATCGCTTTGCTCTGCATTTCTTCGATCTGTTCTGCATACACATCCTCTTTTTTCTCAGTCTGTTCTAGCTGGCGTTTTAGATCCTGTAACGACCCTTTGTGGTTGTACGCTTCGTCAATGGTGTCATAGTATGTGTCGGGTATGTTGCCTAGGTCACCGATTGCATCCACATCCTGTTGTATCTTCACAAGGTCACCTTTGAGTTTTGATGCATACTCCACTGATTCCACCAGTGTTGTTTTAAGTTTTCCAACTAGATGCTCGTGCTTGTCATCATGCAGTTCCTGTTCACACGTGGGACACTTGGCCGCCTCCGCGAACTCCAGATCTTTCTCCGTCTTCGCCACGGTGCTTTCTGCCTTGGCCAACGAATCCTCATGATATGCTTTCTCCTTCTCTAGGCTCCTCAACGCAGTCTGCATTTCGTTGTGTTTGGACAGTCTCTTGTGTGCGTCCAGTTCTTTTACAATATCCACTTTGTCTAATTCCCTTATTGCTTTGGTAAAACTTTTAACATCGTCTTGTTTTTGACTTGCCCATGCATTGGATCTTATCTTCAGACTTTCTATGGATTCCTGTATCTTCTCATTGGCCGCAACCCTGGCATCTATTGTCAATTTCTCTTCTGTCAACAACTGTTTGGTCGCTTTCTGTTTCTCTTTCAGAAGATCTGCTTTCTGGGACAACAGAGTTATGCCCAGCAACTGCTCGATGATCTCCCTCTGTTCTGCCTGTTTGGTTGACAGGAATGGTTGGGTATAGGTGTTCAGTGCTATTATGTTCTTGAACATGGCATGGGTCATTCCCATCAACCTGTTGATCTCTAGTTGTGTTTCCCGGTTCTCGCCCTGTGCTTCGTTTGATTCTAGATTCTGTTCTATGTCGTTGGCGTAGAACTTGAATATCTGAGGCTTCCTTCCTCTCTCGATTGTGTAGGTTACTCCGTTCTTTATGAACTTGACACTCACTACCATGCCCCGTTCGTTGGTCTTGTTGACGAGATTGTCTCTCCTGATGTTGGTCAGTGCTTCACCAAAGAACACGTACGACAGTGCATTGATGATTGTCGTCTTACCAGTACCATTCCTGGCACCTGCATCATCACCACCTAGGTCCATGTTCTCACCGATGACCAGAACCAGGCTCTTGTCAGCGAAATTGATGGCCTGCACTTGGTTGCCCACGCTCATGAAGTTCTTGACTGTGAGTTCCTTAATCGTTAGCATTTGCTTTATCCATTAGTTTACGCCATCTTTTGTAACCAGCTATCCAGACACTCTGCGGAGTGTCCTTGTCTGGTATACGTGAATTCCATTTCTTCGCAGGGATCTTTTTTAATATATCCCAGAATTTCTTTTTACTAATTTGCGACATCGAGATCGTTGTAAATTGCTGTTAATATGTTCTTGTCGTAGGTCTCCGAATCAACCCCTTGCAACTGTTTGATGACGATCTGATCCACGCTATCAAACTTCTGTACTTGTACTGTTGGCTGTTGTGCATTATCCACCTGTTCTGGGATCAGTTGTAGTTCCCTTAGGCTGTACTTGTCTATGAATGTTTCCCTGATGAAGTTTGCTTCTTCGTATGAAATCTTTATATCTAGTGTGACTCGCACATACATCTTTGGTTTCAAGTACTTGTCCGGCTCAGCCAGGAGTTCTGAAATCTTGATAGTGATGTATCTCGGCATCTCTGGCCAATTGATGTATTTGGGTTCTCCATCATATTCTAATATCATCATGCCCCTGTCGTCATCCCATGCATCTGCGTAGTTGTGGGGGAACGCATTGCCCATGTATGTGATGTTCTTCATGTACTGCCTCTTGTGGAAGTGCCCTGAGAACACTTTGCCGCAACCTGCGAAATGATCTGATTGTATGGTTCCGACGTCTGGCATCTCTACCATGGCATTCATTTTGAAGTATGGAAGTTCAAAATGTCCAAACACATACTTCTGCTTCATTTTCTCGATCTTTTTATATTCGTCTTCCACGATCCACGGAATGATCGCCACATCGTCTTCGACCAACCATTCGTTGACAATGTGTATGTTGGGAATGTTCCTGATGTATTCCATGGAATTGATCTCTCTTTTTTCTCTGTAATACAGATCATGGTTGCCCATGATAACGTACACTTTCTCAAATGCCGCACCCAGTCGTTCCATGTTGGACACCGTGTAGTTCATCGTGGAAACGTTGGTCGCTGACCTGTGATGGTGCCAGTCGCCTAGGAATATGCAGGTCTCACAGCCTTCTGCCTTGGCCTGTTCTATGAACCATCGCACGAAGTCTTCACAATCATCATTATGAATCCTAGAGTTACCCTTCAGTCCAAAGTGTATGTCTGTGAAACAGGCGACTTTCTTAAAGAATGCCATCAGTTACCACTTCTTCTTTACAGTTGGTTTATGATTGGTCAAGTCTAACTTGTTCTTGAACTTGACTGTATCTAAATCATCTTTCATATTGATTTTGCCTTTTTTCTTTAATATCTTGTTCAGTTTCGCGAGCCCGGTCTTGTTGACCTCGTGTACATCGCCGTGTGCGGTCTCCATCATCTTCTTGTACGAAGGTCCGCTGGTGGTGTTCTCGTTCTGTCTGGAGAAACTTGGCATCATGTTGTTGTACTCCAGTAGGTCGTCCCTGATGGCCTGGTTCTTCTTCTCTATGTTCAGTATCCTCGTGAATGAATTTGTGATGGCCGCGGTGTAGTACGCGAAAGGGTTGTCTGACTTTGACTCGTCGAACTGCAGACCGATCTGTGACAGTTGCATCAAGGCCTGTGACTGCATCTCATCATTGTAGGTGTAGCCCCGCCAGTTTGATCTGGTACCGTATCTCTCACACAGCTTCATGTACATCATTGCCAGGGTGTTGGTCATCTTGCCGTGGTCGCATGAGAAGTGTCCGTTGCTCATTCCACCAATCCAGTGTGATTTGCCCACGCACACTGTTTTATTATTCTTATCAAGCCTGTAGTGCTGGAACGGTGGGAAGTTCACCTTGCTGTGGTGATCTGATGTCTGCTTGGGATTCTTCTTCCTCTCGTCGTCGAGGGGAACATGGTCAAACATCATGACCCTGAACACAAGGTCCGTCTTCTCTATCTTCCTGGGTGACACCGTGTAGTCCACCAGTTTGATCTTCTTCATTCCCGAATCCTTGGCCGCCTCCCATGCCTCCTGGGTCAGTCTCTTGGCCTTGGCCTTTCTGGCCTGTGCTACCGCACTGGCGTTGACTTTCTTGAGGTTGGGCACTATGAGGTCAAACCTTGCGTCCTCGGGTGTGACGTATGAGCAGTAGGTGTTCTTGCTGGCGTGTATCTGTGCCAATAGATCCCTGTTGTTTAGGTACTTTACTCTCTTCATTGTTTCTCCAGTGAGGTTAATGTAAAATGACCACAAACAGGTCTGTTGATCTGTGCCGTATGGTTAATTAAGTGTGCCTAAAATAATGCCTATAAATATAGTTTAAGTATACATAATTTTACAAGGGAAAGCAACCGTTAAGAATGGCAATAGATACATTTGGAAAAATAGTCAAGAACGTGGGCACAGGCATACTGAACAGGACAGTGGGCAGGCTGTTCGGATCTGGTATCACGGGCAACAGCAACCACATAAGGAGGGCCACTGCCCGTTGGAGTGGTAGGGCCGACAACCAAGACTGGCGTGTGAAACTGACCGTGCCAAATGGTCCGCTGACCGGTTTCTTTGATTTTGACAACAATCCACTGATGCAACCCCTGGCAGGCATTGGCGGCATATTCTGGCCATTGACACCATCCATGGTGATACAGCACTCGGCCAACTACAATGCCATGGACATGACACACAGCAACTTCCCACACCAGGCCTACCAGAACTCACAGGTGGACTCACTGAACATAATTGGAGAGTTTCCAGTACAGAATCAACAGGATGCACAGCACTGGGTGGCAACAGTAAACTTCCTAAGGACAGCGACCAAGATGTTCTTTGGCAAGGATGACCTAGATGGACTGAAAGGCAATCCACCACCAATACTGCACCTGTCAGGCTACGGCGACCACATGTTCCAGAAGGTGCCGGTGGTACTGAACTCGTTCAACGTTGAGCTTAGGGCAGGCATAGACTACATTTCCACAAAACAGGAATCCACACCTTTCAGGAGTATTCCAACAGGTCCCAACCAACCAGATGTTTTAGCTAACAGCAGTGAACCCATGACCTGGGCACCCACACTGTCAAACATATCGGTACTGGTGACACCGATCTACTCAAGGGAATCTGTCAAGGACTTCTCCATGAAGAAATTCGTTAACGGACAGCTGAACGGCAAGGGTGACAATGAGGTAGGATTCATCTAATGGCAATTTACTCAAACACATCACCGTACTCGACCACACAGGAAATGTCAGACCATCTTGGCATACTGAATCCCAGGACCATCACAGCGGAACAGGATGACCAGAGCTACACCATAGAGAGGACCTACGCATACCGACCAGACCTACTGGCCTATGATCTTTACGGTTCACCTAGGCTGTGGTGGGTTTTCGTGCAACGTAATCCGGACCAGCTGGAAGATCCCATATACGATTTCAAACCGGGCGTGACCATACAGTTGCCCAAGAAGGAATCTCTTCTCAAAGATCTGGGGATTTAATCATGGCCAAACAAGTCTATAGATCATCTAAAGACACAACGTCGAAAATTAAAACTATCAACGAGCAGGCCAACTCTAGATCAAAAGCGGTCAACGATAAAATTAAAAAGAATTTCTACGACAACGATGCCAACTTCACTGCAGGTGGAACAACAGCGGCAGATTACAACGCCCAGGAAGATTATCGTAGCAGACAATATAATGAGGAAACCAACAGGACCACGACCGGTACAGATGATAAAAGACAGCAGGTAGTCGACATATCAGAACCCAACCAGTTGTTCAAGTATGCTTCGTACAATGTGCTGTTCACACTGAGTGCCCTGGGCCAGAGAGAACTGGAGAACACCAAATTGCTGATGCAATCGGCACCGCATGACATAATTGCCAGGAGTTCAGGCATAGGTCCTGACGCCAACAAGAGTGATACAACGGCCGATACTCAAAACAATATGAGAAATGTTGCTGGTGGCCCCAACGATAAAATAATCAACTCCCCCGGCAATGAACGGCTAAAGGGTGCCCTGGACAAGAGCCGGGCGACACTGGGCAAGAACAGAGACATATATTTCAAAAGCGTGAACATGAATGCAATACCAGGCCTCAACGAGCAGAGAAGATTGACAGGGGTAACACAGGTCAAGATGGAACTGATAGAACCCGCTGGGATCAGCCTACTGGAGAAGATCAGGGGTGCCGCCATCAACAACGGCTACCTGGACCACCTGGATGCACCGTTCCTGTTGACCATGAACTTCGCAGGATTTGACGAACTGGGCAACACCATAACAGACAAGGTGAAGGGGTCACTGGATCGTAGGATACCGATTAAGCTGGTCGACATGGACATGTCGGTCACCAGTGCCGGCACGTCATACACCCTGACAGCGATACCGATGAATGAGGCCTCATACGTGAACAGATACAACTGGCCCAGGACCACAGGCAAGCTGTCATTGACCAACGACAGGACACTGGGCGGTGTGGTGAAGGAACTTGAAAAGGCACTGAACAAACAGAACCAGGATGAAGCAGATCAGGGACTGATCGAACATCCAGATGTGTACGAGATATCCATAAACCAAAAACTGAGGCCCGAAGTGACGATCTCCACGGTATCCATAGACCAGGCAGGAATGTTCACGACACAAGGTACCGGACCAAGCAACCAAGACTACCTGAGGTTCAATCAAAACAATGCTGTAACAAAGATACTGGAAGAGATAATGAAGGGACACCCGGATTTCACGGACGACAAATTCAAGGACTTCAAAAAGAAGAACACAGGAGACCAGACCCCTGTGTCCAAGTTCACACCGGCCCATGACTTTGATGAGGCACCCACGGAAAGTTTCTATTATGATTACTTCAGGATAAAAGGCAGTGTGGTACCAACATCAAAATTTGACACGATAAGGAACAAGAACGTCAAGAAAATCATCTACACGATAGAACCGTACAAGGTACATGCGATGTCCTTGGCAATACCAGGTACCAGCACAGGCCAAGCCTTCATGAACTTCGTACACAAGAAATACAACTACATATTCACGGGAGAGAACACTGACATACTGGACCTAGACATCAAGTACAGGGTGGCCTACTTCCAGAGCAGACTGAAGGACGTGGAACCCAGCGACTCCAGGAAGATCAACATAGTCAGCAAGGACAACGTTGCCAGAGCAACAGGTGGATCAACAGCCAGGGGACAGGGCAGTGACGGGAATCTTCTCGTCAGCTCAGAAGTTAGTGGGGTCAAGTCAGGGTCGGCAGGTAAGACGGGAGGCACGGCACCGGTCCTGGACGCTTTCCTTGATTCACTGACGCACCCACTCGCGGACATGGTGGTGGTCAGGATGACCATACTGGGTGACCCGGCCTATCTGGGCCAGTCACAGTTCATACCGCCAACCCCACAGGCGTCAGGAAACGGAACGCACACAGACACAAACATGGATTACTTCCACGGTTCCTCGGACAAGGTGTGGAACCCAACACTGCACTGTTTCAATGCCGATCTGGCAGAGCCAGTGGTGTTGCTGAAGTTCAGGATGCCAACGGACATAAATGACCAGACAGGCGTGTATGATATGCGTAGTGACCAGTCAGCGGAATTCTCCGGACTCTACAGGGTGGTACAGGTGGAACACAGCTTTGACAGTGGCCGATACACGAACGTACTGACAATGACCAGGTTCAACAACCAGGGCGTTGACATATCTGATCCAGAGTCATCGTTATCAGTGGCTGGTAAACTAACAACAAAAACAGATCTAATGCTTTTGGCCAAGAGGGCCGCGTTGGGCGGAATTGATGACTTAACTAACAGTGTAAAAAGAAAATTCAAGGATAAACTATCAAGCATACTAAACAAATAAAATGGCACTTAAAAATTATTTACAAGGAGACGCATCAACATCCAAGGCACCGGGCAATGACCAAGACTGGTCAGCTTCCAATCCGGGACCATACTTTGGCATAGTCAAGGGCAACTCCGATCCAACCAGGATGGGACGACTGTCGGTGCTTATACCCAGTCTCGCGAAGGTAGGTTCCAAGGACGTTACAGAGAACCAGCTGGTGACCTGTGACTACCTTTCTCCTTTCTATGGAGCCAAGGACGCCCAAAAAACGAATGGTGCATCAAGGGAGTACAACGACTCACAGCACTCTTATGGTTTCTGGGGAGTACCACCTGATCTTGAAACGAAAGTTCTAGTGATATTCGCAGAAGGCAAGATGGAGCAGGCCTACTGGATAGGATGCATACAGGATCCCTACACCAACCACATGGTACCGGGCATAGCATCAAGTACCAGAACATGGGACAAGACCACGGGACAACAGGATGGTCCTCCCGGAACGGCGCAGTCCACGGTCGACAAATTACAAACATACGGATCAACAAATGTTCCCGCAGGAGAACTCAACAGGAGAACCCCAGGAGCACTGGCAAACGGGAATTACGAGGGAACGTCACTGCCCATACACCCATTCGCTGACATACTGGTCAAACAGGGATTGAGTGCAGATGACATCAGGGGTAACACATCAAGTTCAGCACGTAGGGAATCGCCCAGCCAGGTATTTGGCATCAGCACACCGGGTCGTAAGGACACAGGAACAACAAAAGAACAGGTGGGACCAAAGGATTCAGGAGCGACTGACTATGTCGTGAGGACACCAGGACACACGTTCACCATGGACGATGGTGCGGCAGATGGCACGAACCAACTGACGAGATTGAGGACGGCCTCTGGACACCAGTTGCTTATGCATGACACTGACGGCATAGTTTACATAGCCAATGGTTCGGGTAACGCATGGATAGAGATGAACAGGGACGGCAAGATAGATCTCTACTCCGGAGTGGGAGGCATAAACATCAGGACACAGGGTGACTTCAACCTACACAGCGATGCCAACATCAACATGCACGCCGCGGGATCTGTAAGGATGAGTGCGGAGACGGACATGGTGCAGTCGGCCTCGGCCATGTTCAACATGGGAGACAAAGGAATATTCAACAGCTCACAGGCAGGATCAATAAGGGATTTCGCAAGGGATGGATTGACATCATTCACACCCGGGGTACAACTGCACGGAGCCGGTGGAGCAATACACCTGGCAGGATCGCAGGTACACATGAATTCAACAGGAGCAAGTCCGGGTTGGGGACCAAACTGGTTGACCACAGACAAGGTGGGAATGACGCCAAGGGAAGAGGGAGATGTGGAACTGACCAAGAAGGGCATAGAACCACTACAATCTTTCACCAAGAAAACAAAGACAACAGTACACAGGTTCGTCACACACGAACCAATGCCAAGATTTAGGGGATTCACTTCAGAAGGACACCTACCAAGCTCGGATCCACTAGGCGATCGTCTGGACACGAAAATGTGGTACAGACTTTCCAGCACACCAGGCACGGTGGAGTACATGGAACAGAACAACAGGATCTCGCCCATAGAGAGCATCAGGCTTGGACAGTTCCAGGCAGACTCGGAGAGATGGCTGAAAGACAAGATGGGCAGTTCAACAAGTGCTGTCAAGGCACGGGAGCTGATCGCAGATTTCGGAACCAAATATGACAAGACATTCAATGTGATAAACCAGGCCAAGGGCACGTTCAAAGATGTAGAAAGCATATCCAACAAGTTGAAGAATTTCAACGTCAAAGACACAATAGGTGATGTCACAAATAATTTAACGAAACAGCTGACCAACCAGGTGATAGATAGCATATCCGGAAACGGTGCGGTACAGTTGTTCAAGGACAACGTGTTTGCCAATGCGGCCGGACAGTTGTACTCACTGAGGGGTGGCGGGGCCGACCTAGGCAATGTATTGAACACGGTACAAGGAATAACAGGAAATTTAAACATAGGAAACATTGGATCAATAGCAAACGACGTGAGCACGATCACGAATGTGTACAAGAATGTTATGGCAGGTAGTATTACAAACGTTTCAAGTATTTCAAGTATAGCAAGTACGGCATCAAAATTCTTCAAACACAGTGGTTACGGTCCCAGCTTCCAGGCATCGGGATTCTCCACTTTGATGAAGTCGGTCGGGGGAATCTCGCTCCCCACATCATTAGGTGGCTCCATAGGTGGTGCAGTATCGGCCATAGGTAAATTTTTCAGTGACAGCAGACTGAAAGAAGACATACGATTAATTGGCAAGTCACCCGCAGGCATCAACATATATTCGTTTAAATACAAACAGTCAGCAGGAACATACGAGGGCGTGATGGCACAGGAAGTTCCATGGGCGAGAGAAATGACAGACACAGGATTCTACATGGTAGATTACAGCAAGGTGGATGTTGAATTCAGGAGATTGAACTAATGGCATACGGAGACGACACAACAAATCTGAACAAAGGTACGGTAACATTCAAGGGTTTCAGTTCCAGGGCAGACCAGAAGAACTTCAAGCTGTATGACTTCGAGGTGGCCAAGCAGGATCTCATAAACAGGTTAAGCATACGTAAGGGCGAGAGGGTGGAGAACCCTGAGTTTGGCACTATAATATACGATGCACTGTTTGAACCATTCACGGAAGCACTGAAGGACGCTATTATAGAGGACATCACAGCCAACCTAAATGCAGATCCACGTATCTCCACAGAGGAAATACTGGTATCTGAAGCAGGCAGTGGCATAGCCATACAGGCAACTATAACGTATGTTCCCCTGAACATCACAGAGAAGCTGAGATTCAACTTTGATGAGAACTCACTGTTGCGCCTATCTTAAAGTACGCACATTTCCTAACACATAAATATCGTTGTTAACGAGTTGATAAAACTATGGCCACAACAGATAGACAGAACCGATTACTAGTAGCGGAAGATTGGAGGAAGATCTACCAGTCCTTCCAACAGGCAGATTTCAAGAGCTACGACTTCGAGACACTGAGAAGGACCATGGTGGCATATCTGCGTGAGAACTACCCGGACGATTTCAATGACTTCGTGGAGAGCTCTGAGTACGTTGCACTGATAGATCTGATAGCCTACATAGCACAGGCACTTTCTTTCAGGGTGGATCTGAACGCAAGGGAAAATTTCCTAGAGACAGCGGAGAGAAGGAACTCTGTGTTGAGATTGGCGAGACTGATCAACTACAACGCCAAGAGGAACCAACCGGCGACAGGACTTCTGAAGATTGATTCAATTTCAACAACACAGGATGTCGCAGATTCAACAGGAACGAACCTAGCGAATTCAAACATTATATGGAATGATTCAGCCAATTCAAATTACAGAGAACAGTTCACATCAGTACTGAATGCGGCCAACCAGACAGGACAACTATTTGGCAGTCCCAGGGAGTCAGGCCCGATAGGCGGCATCACAACAGAAGTATACACACTGAGCTCAAACCAAATAGATCTTCCAATATTCTCTTTCAGCAAGGGCGTTGGCGGTGTTACTAGACAGTTTGAGGTAGTGCCAAGCACGATCAACAATTCAGAATCAATATACGAGTCATCACCAGTGCCGGGAACAGGACTGACATACACCTACCGGTCGGATGGTTCAGGAGACAGCTCCAACAACACAGGATTCTTCTTCCTCTTCAAACAAGGGACGATGCAACAGATAGATTTTTCGGTGGACACAGCCATAACCAATTACGTCAAGAGTTTAAATATTTCAAACATCAATGACACAGATGTCTGGTTGTACAGACTTGACCAGTTCGGACAGCTGACAGAACAGTGGACCAAGGTACCATCATTGGCAGGAAACAACGCAATTTACAATTCACTTGCAAAAGCAGAACGAAACACATACAATGTCGTGACGAAGGTGAATGACTCAATAGACCTTGTGTTCGGTGACGGAAACTTCTCAAACTTACCATTGGGTGCATTCAGAACATATCACAGGATCAGTGACAATGCCAAGTTTGCAATACAGCCAGCAGACATGCAGGGCATTACACTGTCTGTGCCATACACGGATGCCAACGGTGCACAACAGACACTGACACTGACCATGAGTCTGAAGTCATCAGTGTACAACAGTACAGCAACAGAATCAAACGCTTCGATCAAGGAGAAGGCCGCACAGGTCTACTACTCACAGAACAGGATGATAACTGCCGAGGACTACCAGGTGGTACCTCTGTCAGCATCACAGGAGATCGTCAAAGTGAGATCGGTGAACAGGTCAGCATCAGGCATATCAAGGGCCAAGGAGGTGTTGGACCCCACGGGTGCGTACTCGAACGTGAACGTGTTCGCGGAAGACGGAATGTTGTACAGGGAAGAAAGCACACAGCAGTTCGCATTCTCATTCAACAACAGGAGCGAGATACAGTCAACGATTGATGTATCAGTAGAGGCAAAATTAAAAGAAGCATATGCCAGACAGTTCTACTATCTGAAATATGGCACAAAGGATCTCAGCAGTCTGAGTGCAACGTGGAACTCCACTACGACATCAACAAACACCAACACAGGATACTTCACATCAGGTGGGGCACTGGTTGTTGGAGACTTCGCAACGTCAAATTTGAAATATGCCAAAACAGGTGCACTGATCAAATTCACGTCACCGGATACCAGGGAATTCCTAAACGACAAGTTAGTAACAGCAGGAACAGACAATGCAGAAGACAGGGCATGGGCCAAGGTTGGTGCAGTTGTGTTGGATGGTGCAAATGGGGGTGTGGGAAATCTAGAGGACGGGACAGGACCGATAACGATCAACGATGTAATACCGGCCGGGTCTGTGATCAATGCAGTGATACCTGCGTTCACAACATCATTCTCAGCAACCCTTGAAGCAGACATCATTGACAGGATTGAAGCATACGAGGAATTTGGCCTGAGATACGACCAGGATGCGGCAGAATGGAAAGTTATAACAAGCACGAATCTGAGTGCTAGTTCCGTATTCGGCACAGCAGGGGCAGGCTCAACAGCAGGCACGAACCTGGACGCCAGCTGGTGGTTCAAGTTCACCAATGACGGGAACACATACACGGTGGTTTACAGGAAGTTGGATTACGTATTTGAATCAGAGGGACAGAACAAGTTCCACTATGATGCACAGGAAAAAATTTACGACTACAAGACGGGCAAGAGTGTGAAAGACACTGTTAAACTATTAAAAACAAATTCAATTGTCTCAACAGGCAACAGTGTGGGCTATCCCATCACATGGCAGGTAGTGGACACAGTGACTGAATCAGATGGATTCCAGGACAACAGGAAGGTCAAGGTCGGCTTCCACGATGATGACGATGACGGCGTGGTAGACAATCCGGAAATATTTGACATATTTGTTGAACCGGACACTTCCATAGCAAATAAGTTCGTGTTCTTTGAGAAGTACATATCTTATGACACCATAGAGAGATACAGATTCTATGCCGCAACGAATTTTATCGTGGCAGAGAACGAAACAGACATAAACGTAAACACAACTGCGTACACAGACGGCCAGCTGTTCTATTTCTATGACAGTGCAGAGGACGTGATCAAGAAATACAGCACGACCACAAACACACTGACGACCACAACAGATTACATAGCGAGGAGAGGCAGGAGTTCAATCAGCTTCCAGTACAGACACAACGCCGGACAGGAAACAAGGATTGATCCCAGTGTGTCAAACATAGTGGACGTGTACATGTTGGAAAGAACATACGACAACTTATTCAGGATATGGTTACAGGATGGCGGAGCCAAACCAGCCGCTTCAACGTCAGACCAGCTGAGGATATCATACTCGGGAACACTGGATAAAATGAAATCACTATCAGACCAGGTGGTCTACCATCCGGTGAAATACAGGATACTGTTCGGATCAAATGCAGACGAGGAATTACAAGCAACATTCAAAGTTGTCAAGAACACAAAAACGAATGTCACAGACGCAGTGATCAGGACAAGGGTCATTGCCGCGATAAATGAATTCTTCGCACTTGACAACTGGGATTTCGGTGACAGTTTTTACTACACAGAATTAGCCGCTTACGTACACAATCAACTCGCTCCAGATATTCTGACAGCAGTTATCGTGCCAAACCAAGCAGGACAAGGATTTGGGTCTCTGTTCCAGATCAATTCAGCGGCAGACGAGATTTTTATCAGTGGGGCCACCGTTGATGATGTTTCAATCATAACTGCACTGGGAGCCAACCAATTGGCGGCGTCCGGTACAGTGGTTACATCAACATCAACTGCCACGACAAATACGACAACAGGATCAGCAGTGTCAGGCTCTACTACAACAGGTTCGGGATCAAGTACCGGCAGTAGTGGGGCTGGATACTAATGGCTGACAACCCAACAAACACATCAACCAATAACGAAGTAGTCAAACAGGGCGACAACGAGTACAGACGTACTGTGCAACACCTACCTGCGTTCTACAGGACAGATTCAAACCAGCGATTCCTTTCAAGCACACTGGATCCCCTGGTACAGAAGGGTGAGCTGGAGAGATTGGACGGTTACATCGGCAGGCAGGACGCCTACACCAGGGCAGTAACGGACAGATACCTTACAGCGACCAACAGGGACAGGATGGCATACCAGCTGGAACCTGCTGTGACATACACGGACAGGGACACAACGTCTGTCAATCCAGAAGACCAGGTCAAGTTCACGGGCACATACGATGACTACATAAACCAGATCAAGTACTTCGGAGGCAAGGTGGACAACCATGACAGGCTGAACAAGGAAACTGTATACGGTTGGAACCCAGCGATAGATTATGACAAACTGATCAACTACCGGGAATACTTCTGGATGCCAAGCGGACCCAATGCAATAGAGATAGACTCGATGGGACCATCGGCAGTGGCGGAATACAATGTGAGCAACTGGCCCTTAGACGGAAGTTCGACAAGGGCATGGAATTTCCCACACAGGGAAGATGAGAGGAACCCCATAATAAAACTCTACAGGGGGAACACTTACAGATTTAACGTAGACGCAGAGGGACATCCTTTCTGGATAATGACAGAACCATACAAGAGCATGGTGGCAGAGGATGGATCAACGTCCACGGTACACTCGACAGGGGTGACCAACAATGGTGCTGACAAGGGAACGGTGACGTTCACGGTTCCGCTGACAGGTGGTCCGGACACTTTATATTATCAGTGTAGCAATCATGATTCGATGTACGGTATACTACAGATCAGGGCCGTAAACACACTGGCAAAAATTAATCCCGATGATGACATCATAGGTGTTAAGAATTACAGCCTGAGAACATTGAATCTTTCCAATGGAATGAAAGTCAAGTTCACAACAGGCCAGCTGGCAACAGATTCAGCATACCTGAACAAGGAGTACTATGTGGAAGGGGTAGGGGAATCAATAACACTGACTGACGTGGAGAACCTTATAACACCGGCAAGTTACGCCACAGAAAGTACCATAGCTTACGACTCAGTTGAGTTCGATTCAAGACCCTATGCCAAAGCATACTACACGCCTGACACCAAGGATTACATAACGATAAAGAGAGATTCACGGGATCAGAATGCATGGTCCAGATACAACAGGTGGTTCCACAAATCGGTCATAGAGGAGACAGCCAGGATAAACGGGTTCACAGCGACGCTTGACGAAGGCGACAGGGCCAAGAGACCCATTATTGAATTTGATTCGGGACTTGCACTTTACAATCACGGCACGGTGGCAAAAACATCCGTGACACTGTATGACACCGTGACAACTGATGCTTTCAGCGATGTTGTACTTCAGACTGGTTACATAGTTGACGGGCTGGCCCTCACAGAGGGAATGAGGGTCATATTCGCGGCAGACACTGATCCCACAGTCAAGAACAGGATATACAAGGTCAGTTTCGCAACAGCAGGAGACAGCACACAGGTCATCTCACTGACCCAAGAATCTGACGGAATTCCGGCAGACAAGGACAGCATATTCGTAGAATTTGGAACAGCGAACCAGGGCAACACCTTCTATTACGATCTTGCAACGACCACCTGGAAAGATGCACAGCAGAAGACAGGAGTCAACCAACAGCCGTTGTTCGGCATGTGGGACAACACGCACACGAGTTTCGATGACACAACAACATATCCAAACTCTTCATTTGCCGGAGCGAAGGTTTTCGAATTTGCAATCTCTGACACAGCAACAACAGACACGGTACTGGGCATAAAGGTAAAATACAACACCATAAACAATGTCGGCGACATAGTTTTTGAATCGGACCATACATCAGGAACATTCACTTACAAATCCGGCACAACCACTGTTACTACAAATCTAGCAGTAGGACACCTACACTACACAACAGGTAGGGAAACGCACAACTCAAGGAGCGCCTGGATCAAGAGGACCAATGAGAGCAGACAGAGGGTCATAAGGACCTTCATCGTGGACAACGCAGAGAAACAGTTGTTTCCGATAGACTTCTACAAGAACTCTGCAGACTTAACGGATATGGAAGTTTCGGTGTCAGTGAACGGTTTAAGGAAAACAATAGCAACAGATTACACTCTTGTTGCCGGCACAACAAACACATATGTGAAATTTATCAAGGCATTGACAGTCAATGACCAGGTTAGGATTGCCGGTCACAGCAGTGCTGATAAGTTGGCCAACAAAGGAATTTATGAAGTACCAGAAAATTTAGCTACAAACAGTCTGAACCAACAGTTGGGAACATTCACATTTGGACAGATACTTGGCCATGTCAGGGATATATTTGACAAGAACCAGGATGTGACAGGAGCAATACCAGGAACATCAAATCTCAGAGACAAACCAGATGCGAGACTGAAGGGTGGTAGCATACACCAACACGAAGCACCATTACTTCCGGCAGTGTTTGGTCTGATTGATCAAGACACTAATGTGATATCGGCGATAGACCATGCCAGCCAGGAATATGAGAAATGGTACAACTCATTCCTGACACACGCAACAGGAACAGCATACGAGGGTGTTGCCGCAGACAGGGTTGACGAAATTGTAACAGCAATCACACCAGGAAGGAACAGCACTTTCCCATTCTTCTACGAGGACATGATAGGGTGGGGAGAGAATGTTTCAACAAGAACTTACACAGTGCTTGGAGAGTCACAGACAGATTACGCACTTGATTCACAACACGACATAACGACACCCAACAACAGGGCAGTCTACGTTTATCTGAATGAAGCACAGCTGATCCTAGGCACGGACTACACGTTCAGCACAACAGATGACAGTGTGACTATATCGGCCACACTTGCGGAAGGTGATAAGGTCAAGATCAAGGATTACACAGACACAACAGGAAGTTACATGCCACCAAGTCCGACCAAACTTGGAATGTATCCAAAATTCAAACCGGAGTCTTTCACAGACACAACTTACGTAACCGATACAGCAGTGATCAGGAGGCATGATGGATCGATCATAAAAGCATATGGTGACGAGAGGGACGACCTGATACTTGAATTAGAGAAAAGGATCTACAACAATCTTAAGACAGCACACGATCCGGCCTTGCTTGACATACATGATGTGATGCCCAGTGCATTCACATCAACGGAATACACACTGCAAGAAATTAATGATGTTGCGGCAACTGACTTCTACACATGGTCAGGCAGGAACAATGTGCAGTACATCAACAACACAAGTTTTGTTGAAGGTTCTCCATTCACATACAACTATGCGAGAAGCACTGACAGATTAAACATCCAATCTCTTCCGGGACACTGGAGGGGGGTATACAACTATTTCTACGATACAGACGCACCTCATGTGAGACCATGGGAGATGCTGGGACACTCTGAGAAGCCGACTGACTGGGAAACAACATACGGACCAGCACCATACACGTCAGCAAATGATGTTTTATGGACAGCCATTGCAACGGAGCCAGGCAGGTACGGTAAGCCAGAAATCAAAACTTATCTACCAGTTGACGAATCAGGTAACCTCTTGGATCCACTTGCGGCAGGACTTGTAGACAACTTTGACATACCGGGCAGACAGGCCTCATGGAAATTTGGAGATTGGGGTCCAGCAGAAACATCATGGAGAAAATCAAGTGCATATCCTTTCACTGTATTAAAGACACTGGCACTGACCAAACCGGCCAAGTTCTTTTCAAACCTATTTGATACTTCGAGACTATCAACGAACACAGCAGGTAATCAGATAGACACAGACACAGGTATCAGGAGAACACTAGCCACAGCCAAGTACCACTTGGAAACAGTGACTGACAATGATACCGGAGTGACAACAAGGTACCAGACAGCAGGATACCAACCATTTGTGGTCAACTATATGATCTCACGTGATTTAGATGTATCTACATTCTATTACAGCAAGATGAAAAATTTAACTGTGCAGTTGGCATACAAACTGGGTGGATTCACAGACAAGGACAACTTGAAAGTACTGACAGACTCGGTATCACCGGGCTCGGTGTCAGGCTCAAAATTCATACCGGATGAGAACTACAAGATACTTTTCAGGACATCAAACCCTGTTGAAAGTTTCCAGTACTCGGGTGTGTTGATAGAGAAGAACACAGACACCGGTACGGACGGTTCCACGCTTTTAGGTGGATACAAGATACTGGGCTACTCGACAACAAAACCGTATTTCAAATTCAACTATCCGGTCAAGACGACAACACACTCCGCAGTCTCGGTCGAGGGAGCAACATCGGTCAAACGATTCAATAACTTCCAGGAGACCACGCAGACCATACCTTATGGATTTGTGTTCAACACGATACAGGATGTCACGGATTTCCTTTTTGGATATGGTCACTGGTTGGAAGACCAAGGATTCAAGTTCAACAAGTACTCAAACGAATTGAAGGAAACACTAAACTGGTCGAACGCAGTACGGGAGTTCCTGTTCTGGACCACACAGGAATGGGCTCCGGGAAGTGCGGTGACGGTATCACCGGCCGCGGATGGATTTGAGTTAGACACGGATAACAGCATAGTTGGTAGGTTAAGGAACCTGGCAGGAGACTATTCATTGCTGGACGCAGGCGGAAGGAAGATAGACATCAGAGAAATATCTACCAAGAGAATAGGTAAGACATTTGATTTGACGATCAAGTCAGACGGCATAGGCCTGTACAACATAGCACTGAACACAGTACAGAAAGAACAGATATTGTTGTTTGACAACAGCACAGTGTTCGCGGACATCATATATGATCCGTTCACGGGATTCAGACAGCAGAGACTGAAAGTTGTTGGGTGGAAGACGGCAGGATGGAACGGCGACTACTACGCACCGGGTTTCGTGTTTGATGCCGCACAGGTATCTTACTGGAAGGCAAACACAGATTACAGGATAGGCGACACGGTAGAGTACCAGGGAAAATTCTATGTCGCGACAGTGAATCACAACTCAACTGAAACGTTTGAAAAATCCAGCTGGAAACTTAAAGCAGAAAAACCAGCACCGCAGTTGATCCCGAACTTTGACTACAAGATCTCACAGTTCAACGACTTCTACAATCTCGAGTCAAACAACTTTGACGATTCACAACAGCAGTTGGCACAGAGACTGATAGGATACCAGTCAAGGGATTACCTGGAGAACCTTTTCGTCAACGACGTGTCACAGTACAAGTTCTACCAGGGCTACATCAGGGAGAAAGGCACACAGAATGCCATAGACAGGATATTGAAGGCCCAGTACGAGGGAGAGGACATCAGTCTGGAATTGCATCCAGAATGGATGATCAGGACAGGGAGATTTGGAAACACAGATTCCGTGGAGAACATACAGATCACACTGAAAGACAACGAGGTGTCTGCAGATCCACAGAGCATAGAACTGTTTGAAACAACAAACGAAACCAAGGAATTCTCGAGATCACTCTATGTTGGCAAAGATGCGATGTATTACAAACCGGTTGAGTACACTGCCGCAACAACGTTCAGCAGACTTGACTACACCAAAGAAGGCGTGGACAGAGATCATGCACAGGTATACAAGACAGCAGGATATCCACAGCTGACCCAGGTACAGCACACGGCCTTTGACATAACGGATCTTAATAACCTAGACATGAATGCCATAACGGCAAATGATCTTGTATGGGTGGCGAACAAATCCAACAAGGACTGGGACGTGTTCAGGATCACCAGTGCCAGACTCAAGATAGCCCAGCTAAGGTCAATCAACGATGCCTCGCAGTTGGAACTGACGTTCACAGGTTCCCATGGACTGACAGGAAGCTCACCAACAGAACTTGCAGACTACTTCGGAATATCAAACAGTGAGGAAACAACACTGAATGGTGTACACCAGGTGTCCAGCGTACAGGATCACAAGACTGTGATAATAGATTACACAGGCAACACAGGATTCATACCAACACTGGAAGATGGATCAACAGCAGACAGCTACGGGAATGTCTACAAGTTCATTTCGGTCAGGTTAAGTTCGATGGACAACGTGAATGATCTCATCAACTATGCTGACTACAATGACAAGGACGATGCCATAGAAAAACCCGGCGACAAGGTCTACGCTGATGCAGACAGCTCAGGACTGTGGCAGGTATATGAGAAGCAAGATCCGTACGTAGCAGGACTGATACTGAGTCCAGATGTTTCAACATCGAACCAACAGTTTGGATGGGACATGGTGGCAAGGGCAGACGGAAGGACACTTGTTATTTCTGCTCCAGGAAAAGCCCAGGGAGAAGTACACTTCCTATTCCGTTCAGGTACAACGGCAGGAACACTGTTCCAGTCACAGTCAACACAGACCATGACTGAAAACAATGACAACACCAGCAAGTTAGGATATTCTTTGTCAATGAGTACAGATGAGAACTTCGTTGTAGCAGGTGCACCTTTCACGAACACGATAAGTTCTGACGGTAGCACGAGATACACAGACAACGGATTGGTTAAGATATACCTATGGGATCCAAGCACATTCAAGTATGGAATACTGAACACGTTAACTCCGCCAGAAGATGGTTCGACTACAGATTCAGCACAGGCACAGAACTTCGGTTGGTCACACAAGATCTCAGAACCGGGTGTGGGATCGGGCAGAACAACAGCAACCAAATACCTTTTCGTTGGAGCACCGGGATACGGTGATGATGTGGGACAGATATACATGTATGAGTGGGGGATCGGTGCTGACGGATCAACATACGACACATGGACACAGAATTTAACGATCACATCCGCGGATCCAGGAGCAGGAAAGAGATTTGGACACAGCTTGGAAGCCAATGACAATGGTGACATACTGGCAGTGAGTTCACTCGCTCCGGGACAGGCAGGCAAGGTAGAAATATACATAAGGAATTCACAGGCAAATGACGGTAGCACAGACCACTCGTTCACTCTTGCACAGACACTTACAGGCACGAGTGCAGATGGCTCATCATTGAACACAGCGTTTGGGAATTCAATGTCAATGAGCAAAGACGGAACTGTCTTGATGATAGGTTCGCCGGGTGTCGATGGAACAGATGACTCAACAACACAACCAGATGCCGGCGCAGTGTATTACTACAAATGGAACGCTGATGGATCAACGAACACATACACATTACAACAAACAATAAATGCCCCAGACTCACAGTCAAACATGAAGTTTGGATCAAGTGTTACCATGGACCCATCCACAACGAGAATAGTGATAGGTGCAGAACAGGCCTCAACCCCTAGGGAGATGAAAATTGACTCAGGCGAGACCACTTTTGACCTACAGGACACAACGATAGGTGATCTAAACACAGGATCGGGAGCGGCATACACGGCAACCATGTATAACTCACAGTTCGTTATAGACGACAAGCTGGTCACCGACAATGTTTCAGGGGCCGACGACTTCGGCAGGGGAGTTTGTGTGGTAGACAACACTGTGTTTGTTGGAGCCCCGGAAGATGAAGGCAATGCTGATCTTACTAACGACGGAACAGTGGCCTGTTATGATCTAGCAGTGGCTGGGGAGTATGCATGGAAGAACATAGTTTCGGAAACGGCACTGATCGACATAGACAAACTAGGACAGGTGTTTGAATTTGACAACAGAACCAAACAGATCAGAGACCATTACGATCTTTATGATCCGATCAAGGGAAGGATACTGGGTGTTGCTGACAGGGAGATCAACATCAAGACAACATGGGATCCAGCAGTTTACAACACAGGAACAAATGCCAACACCAAGACACCATGGGCAGAGGAACACATAGGCGAGGTATGGTGGGATATGTCAACAGTGAAATGGACATGGTATGAGCAGGGAGATCAAGAATTCAAAACAAACAACTGGGGTAAGATTTTCCCAGGATCCACCATAGACATATACGAGTGGACGGAATCCACACTACTGCCAGACCAATGGCAGACGAGAGCAGGAACACAGCAAGGTGCCTCAGAAGGTATATCAGGAACACCACTGAATACTGACAGCTCACAGTACACAGTGATACAGAGATACAGTTCTAGACTGGACACCTTTGTGAATTACTACTACTACTGGGTGAAGAACAAGGCGACAGTTCCACTTAACAGCGTGGTCAACAGGAAGAACTCAACAGCATCCGTGAAAAACTTGATTGAAAACCCTGAGAGATCAGAATTCAAATACTATTCAGTCACAGATACCAACAAACTGCTACTGAACAACATCAGCAACCTGTCCGGAACGGACATTGTGTTGAATGTTGACACCAGGACCAACACATTCGATGGAGACGCACACTCTGTGTGGAAGTTAGCCAGGGAGGGAGACAAGGATTACAGACCAGGAACATTGATAGAGACACGTTGGTGGGATTCACTGGTAGGACAGAACGAGTCAGGGGATCAGGTGCCAGATGTTGAACTTCCTGTCAACGAGAGATACGGAAACAGCACAAGACCGAGACAGAGTTGGTATGTGGACAGATTCACAGCACTGAAAGAAATCATAGACTACTCCAACACCGTGTTGAAGAAAAATCAATTGGTCGGAACGATCAATCTTACGAACCTGGATTCCAGGGAAGCAGAACCGACTGCCCAGAGTCTTGAATGGGACACGACCATGGACACATATGCGGAGTTGACATACATCGACACAAGAGACCTGTCAGGAACAGTGAAATTTCTGGTCAAGGCAGACGAGACGGCCAACGGATACTGGGCGATATACACATGGGATGGTACAGAATTCACAAGGACACGATTACAGACATATGATACCTCCGCTTACTGGAGTTACATCGACTGGTACAAGACAGCCGGGGAGATGGCGCATGATGAGAACACGAAAATTGACAAACAGGTAACTTACGAATACCAACTGGATGCACTGACATTGGACATAGGAAAACATGTCAGGGTGACGAGTGCAGACACTGGTGGATGGAAACTGTTCATGAAGACTGCCACAGGTTGGGAGAACGTGGGTACGGAGAACGGAACAATAAGATTATCAACTAAACTTTATGACTACACACAGGACGCTTCGGGATTTGCGGGCGAGGACACATTTGATGACAACTCCTTTGACCAGGAACCAGCACAAGAAACAAGGAAAATTTTAACTGCACTGAGGGACGACCTATTCATAAACGAACTGGCGATCGAGTACAACACACTGTTCTTCACAGGACTGAGGAAAGTGCTGTCTGAACAGACCTACGTTGACTGGATGTTCAAGACGTCGTTCATCAATGCCAAGAACTCTGTGAGACCACTGGACCAGAGGAAGACATACACAACAGGCACAGACAGTTGGATAGAGAGCTACATCAACGAGGTAAAACCCTTCCACACAAAATTGAGAGAATACAGACTGGGACACACAGGCACGGACACACAGGACGGTTTATTCACAGACTTTGACAGTCCAACATTCTATGATGCCACGACAGGCAAGATCAGATCCCTGAATGTCAACACTGACACAGACAAACTCACTGAATATCCTTGGCAGATGTGGAATGACTACCACAAGAAATACATTTCATCGATAACGGTCACTAAGGGTGGATCAGGCTACACCAAAACTCCGACAGTGACGATAGTGGGAGGAACAGTGGGGGCGACAGGCCCATTCCAGATACTGGCAACAAGTTCAAGTGGATCAACATCGGGCAGTTATGGTTACTTCTATCCATTGTTCAGTAGTGAAACACAGGCAGAGATCTATGATTCGCAGAATGGCGGCGCAGGAGCAACCAACAGCTACACGTTTGATGGTTACACAGGTACGTTCTATGGACCAAGCACGAGCATCACAGCCCAGGCAACGATTTCGGGTGCATTCAAGATGTACACAACACCAACCACGACAGCGGCCACTGCCACGGCAACAGTCGTTGGTGGTACAGTTACAAAGATCACTGTGACAGGCATTGGTGCGAACTACACTTCAACACCAATGGTTGTGATCATTGGCGGAGCAGATGATGGATCAACCCCATCGGACACTGCGAGAGCATATGCGAATATAAACAATGATCTTGTGAGAGACATAGATACAACAATAAAATTTGACAGGGTGTCAAGCACATCAAGTGTGGTTGACTGGACAGCGTCCACAGGCTACGTATACGGACAACTGATCAGACACAAAAACCAATTATACAAAACAACAAGTGCCTTTACTGCAACAACAGATTTTGATGACAACATAGGCGATTTATACAAAGTATACGGTGACGAAACAGGATTAACGGCCGCGGACAGGACCAAAGGTTTCTACACACCAGTATCTGGAATGCCAGGTAACGAACTGTCACAGGTCATGTCAGGAGTTGACTACGGTGGAACAATGGTGACGGGACTGCTGTTCTCACAAGAGGCAGGATGGGACAAGTCGGGTTGGTATGACTTCCCATGGGACAACTACGGTGAGTCCAGGGTCAAATCCTTCAGTGCAGACGGAACGACAGGAACTTTCACTATCACACCAGCACCAAGTGTGAGTGACGTGTACCAGGTATACGTGACATCGGGTGACAGCACGAGGAAAAAATTAGATGGTGTATTCAGAGGTGATGGATCAACAACAGCATTCACGATATCGGTTGTACCAGATGCAGGGGCATTGGTGGAGTTCATACCATTTGACGATGATGGTGTACTGACTCCCACAGACGACAGGACACTAGACTCGATAATCAAGGGCGGACTGTTTGGTTCTGCGATAGGATCAGCACCGAGCGACATATTACTGGAAGGTGATGGTTTCGTATCACCAGAAACCAGCTATGCACCGGAAGAGACAGTACCTGGTCAGTTATTTGACACCTTGGACATAAAAGTTTACACATCTCCAGAATCAGGAGTACCATTTATATCTAGCAAGAATCACAGAGGTGATGGAACTACATTAACATTCAGCATAGGAGACTATCCAGGAACACTGGGATCGGTAACAGTTTCAGTAAACGGTACGGGCAAAAAATTAACAACGGACTACACGGTTGATGTTGCAAACAAAACAATAACATTCACGTCAGCACCGGCAGTGAACAGTGTGGTATCTACTAGAGTCTTTGCGATAAGTGGAGAAAATTACAGAGTTCTGGATCAATACACAGGTGATGGAAGCACAGTTACGTTCACAACATCGACCAGGGGCGAGTTCAATCTAGATTCAACAGTGTCTGACATGTACATCACTATTGATGGTGTACCAACAACAGCATTCACAACAACGACCACTGCCAATGCAGTGACAGTTACATTCAGTTCTGCGCCGGCGGCAGATGCATTTGTGCAGATTGCAGGATTCAACAAGTCTTCCACAAGCACACGAAGTTTCGCTAGCATAAGAAATGAAAAAATTACATATGATGGTTCAACGAACAGATACACTTTAACTTATCCGCCAGGAGCGATAGGCCCATTATCAGGCTTAACTATTATTGAAGTGAACGGCAAGATGTTGAGAGGTCCAGACAACACTTACTACACAGGTGATGGCAGTACTTACAGCTACGCTGTGATTTCATCAGGTCTCGGAGATGAATCAACTATTGATCCTGCAAAAATTATAACCAGTGCCTCACAAGTGGAAGTGTTTGTTAACGGTGTTCAAAAAATATTGAACAGTGATTTCACTGTAGACGTTTCAAACCAGAATGTTGAATTCGTAACAGCATCGGTGCCAACTGCAACTGACGTGATATGTATTTCAACATTAGTGGACAACCAATATTACAACGAAGGCAACGATATAATCTTAGATGTTGCACAGATAGATGCAGATTCAAGTACACTGGGATATCAATTGAGTGAGAATGATGTGTTGTCAGTGACCACTTTCAATAACGCACTGGGAATGAAATTGAGAAGAGAAGTGTTGGAAGGTAGGTCATCAGGCGTATTCAGTTTAAGGTTTGATCCACTGAATGCAGGATACACTTATGTCTGGTTGAACGGGGTACAACAGATACAGAATCATGATTTCACAATGACAGGTAACACGATCACATTTGTTGGCCAGACGATAACATCATCAGACAGACTGGATGTGATGTACTTCGCAGTAGAATCTGCATCGGGTGCCACAGGATTCAGGATATTCAAGGACATGCTGAACAGAACATTCTACAAACGTATCAGCAAAACATCAACCACGGAACTGGTTGATGAACTGACAGAAGGAACACAGACAATGCAGGTCAAGGATGGGACCGCATTACCAGAACCCAATGCGGCAAACAACATGCCGGGTGTGGTCTTTGTAGACAAGGAAAGAATAGAATACTTTACAAAATCAGGTAACACGTTGGGACAACTTAGACGTGGAACACTTGGAACAGGAATTAAGGACCATAGCGATGGCACACTAGTGGTAGATGCCAGCGGAACTCAAACTATACCTTATGCGGACACAGTGTACACCAACACCTTCACAGGTGACGGTAGCACTGTTATTTTCGCACTATCACAAGCCCCATCATCCGCTAGTGAGTTAGACATATTCATTGGTGGCCAACGATTGTTGCTCACTAGCGAGGATGGATCAACTATCAACTACTCTGTGGACGGATCTAGCACGGCAGTCACTTTAAGCACTGCTACGGCTGACGGAACACAGGTTAAAATCTTACACAAGAAAGGACAGGTTTGGTATACGGCATTAGACGGCAATCCAGCGGACGGCAAGGGCTTACAAGCGTCTACTACTGCTCAGGCTAAATTCATAGCTAATGAGCCAACAAACGCACCTGAATAAATACACTAGATGACACAGGACAACAAACCACAAGAAACAAAAGAAGAGAATAAAAAACCTCAGGATCAGAGCGGAGTTATGATAGAAGGACACATCAAGATATTTGATCCGGAATCAGGCGAAGTAATGGTGGACAAAAGAAATGCAATCCACTATGAAAACATGTCACAGGCACTGGCTAATTCACTAGCAAACAAGACAACAGGCTTCGTGCATGAGATGTCATTTGGTAATGGTGGTACAACTGTTGATCCAACAGGTATAATCACATACCTGACACCAAACTCTACAGGTACAAATGCCACACTGTACAACCAGACATATTACAAAGTGATAGATGACAACTCTGCCACTAATAAGGATGCCACAAGGAACAAGATGGAAGTGAGACACACAGCAGGTAACAAGTACACTGACATCGTTTGCACCTGTACACTGGACTACGGTGAGCCCACAGGACAGGCGGCGTTTGACAACACGACAGACTTCAATGGTGAGTATGTGTTTGACGAACTGGGATTGAAAGGTTGGGAAGGAACAGAGAACGGTTCAACTAACAAACTGTTGACACACGTCATATTCCATCCAGTACAGAAATCTCTTAACAGGCTGATACAGATTGACTACACTCTAAGGATACAATCATTAACGACATTCACTGAAACGAGTTCAACGGCACTGTCAACTTCAAACACAGTGAGTGGAACGACTTCAGGCAGTAACACAGGATACTAGTAAATGGCATACACAGTAAACAAGACAAACAGTGCGGCATCACCGAACCAGTACACGGTACAGGATGGTGTTGTAAACACACAGACTGATTTAAGTTTTGTTGGAAAAGGATATGCCGGTTACGGTGAAGTGATCGCGGAGAACTTCCTAGCATTGATGGAAAACTTCGCAAATACCACAGCACCAACTAAACCCGTACAGGGACAGCTCTGGTATGATACATCAGCGTCGAGACTGAAAATATACACAGGTTCAACATTCGTACCGTCGGGCGGAAACGTCCCGTACCAATCATCGGAACCCACGGCCCCTGCACAGGGAGATCTATGGATAGACTCAGACACAGGGCAGATGTACTACTACAACGGATCATCATCGATACTGGTAGGTCCACCAAGTACAACAGGAAACACGAATGGGTTCATATACGATTCACTTCTTGATTCAACTGATGCGACACAGAACATCACAAAATGGTATAATGACGGTAACCTGATTGCAACCATATCAGAAGACACTTTCACACCAAAGACAAGCATCACAGGATTCGCAACAGTCAAGAAAGGCATCACACTCACAACTGCAATATCAGATGTTAAGTTCCAGGGCACGGCAACGGACTCTGATAAGTTAGGTGGTGCATTGGCATCCACGTTCATGAAGTCAAACGCAAATGGCACGACATCAGGAACATTTGGGGTAGTGAACGATGGTGGTTTACAGGTGGGTGCAGACAGTGACCTATCAATAACAGTAGACAGCACAGGGGTAATTGTTTCAAATGTGATAGCAGACTCGGACATAACGTTCAAGGTCAACGATGGCGGGGTAACAACCACTCTTGTGACCATGGATGGTTCATTATCTTATGTTGGAATAGGAACAACGACACCAAGCACAAAATTACAGGTTGCAGGCACAGTTACAGCAACAGCATTCGCAGGACCACTGACAGGTGCAGTCACAGGAAATGTAACAGGAAATATAGCAGGATCAGGCACCAGCAGTCTGGGTGCAACGACATTCTCAGGAACACTTACGACAAAGACAATACTGCCAGACACAGACGCCACGTATGATGTTGGGTCGGCAAGCATGGGATACAACACAGTACATGCCAAAGCAACATCGGCACAGTATGCTGACTTGGCTGAGATATATGAAGCCGACTCGGAGTATGAAGTGGGCACAGTTGTGATATTTGGTGGAGACAAAGAAATTACAGTTTCGAGCATGGGTGCAGATCCAAGGGTAGCAGGAGTTATATCCGGTGATCCGGCGTACCTAATGAATAGTAAAGCAACAGGTCTAGCAGTAGCATTACAAGGTAAAGTACCATGTAAAGTAGTTGGACAGATCAGCAAGGGAGACATGCTGGTCACACACTCACAGCATCCAGGAGTTGCCAGGAAAGGAACGAATCCTTCAATGGGCACAGTGATAGGGAAAGCACTGGAAGAATACAATTCAACCGAAATAGGCACGATTAACATTGTGGCTGGAAGACAATAAATATAGTATATGGCGTACACAATCAACAAAACAGACGGAACAGTAATCACTACTATCACAGATGGTACAGTGGATAACACCACTTCCGTACAGCTTTTTGGAAAGAGCTATTCAGGGTTTGGTGAGGGCCTAAATGAGAACCTTGTTAAACTGCTAGAGAACGGCGCATCAACGTCACAACCAGGGGCACCTTTGACAGGTGAACTTTGGATGGATACTGCTGTATCACAACTGAAAGTTTATGATGGAACAAGTTTCAAACCAACAGGTGGAGCAAAATCACAAAATTCAGCACCTACTAATCCTTCGGCCGGTGACCTTTGGCATGACTCGGATGATGATCAACTTTATGTTCATACAGGATCAGCATTCCAACTGGTTGGACCAGTTTACACAGCAGGACAGACACTTTCAGGTTGGAAAATTGAAACACTAGCAAGTTCAGGAGGAAACAAAGTTGTTTCTTCAATGTATGCAGGCAACACAAGAGTAGCAATATTATCAAAAGAAGACTTCACACCTAGTGTGACACAGACAGGTTTCGCGGCAATCAAGGCAGGAATCACATTGAACACAACACTTGGTGCTGTGTTTGATGGCACAAACACACAGGCATCGTTTGTTAATGTAACAGGAACGTCAAACACTTCCAGCACAGTAATCGCAGGTGGGAACTTCCTGAGGGCAGATGCGGCAGACACCACGACAGGTGCATTAACAATAGATGCAGATGCAGGATTGATAGTTGGTGGAGCACAGGAACTGACAGTGACCGTTTCAAGCAACGACGTGACGATAGCACAGACTTCAGAAGACAAGGATTTAAAATTCACAGTAAACGATAATGGTACAACAAAAACACCTTTACAATTGACAGGTGCAGATGGTGGTGTAGACATCACTGGTGATCTTACGATAGTAGGAAATTTAAATGTGAGTGGTGCATACAACTACACATCATCCAACATAGTACAACACTCAGACACTTTCTTGAAAGTGAACGCAGGTGGTTCAGAAGCAGATGCAGGACTTATAGTTGAAACGTCAGACACGGACGACGCTAGGATGTTCTATGACGTTTCAGAGAATTTCTGGTCAGCAGGACACGGACAATCATATTCACAGGTTATAAGATTAGCAGATGCAGTGGTAGACGGTAATGCTACTAAATCAGCGGTATTGAAAACAACAGCGGCAGGACTGGTGACAGTGACAAATGTCAGTTTGGCGGCAGTGGGATCAGCGATAACAACATCGGACACTTCAAGTGTGAGCGTTCCGACTATAGGACAGGTGGCAACATTTGGAAACCTATGGGGCGGTTCGGCAAAATTCGTAGCCACAGCGGCACCAGACGGGAGCAACGATTCAGGAAGCGTGAACGGAGACTTCTTTTTTGTAAGGGAGGCATAATCCCGTGCCAACAGTAATACAAAAATTCCAATACTCAGGAACACTAGAGCAAGTGACCATACCAGCGGGCACAACAACAATAGACATGTACCTATGGGGTGGAGCAGGAGCAGGCGGTGGCTCAGATGCAGGTGGTCCAGGAGGATCAGGCACAGCAGGACACTATGTCGCAAAAACAAGTTATTCAGTAACAGCAAACGCAGGCCATACCCTTGAAGTAGCGGTTGGTGGTGGTGGAGCAGGTGGCGGATCTGGTGGAGGTGCACCAGGTGGAACCAATGGTAAAGGAAAGACAGATTATTCAGGTGGCCAAGGTGGTGACGCAGGACCACAACCTTACTCAGGAGCAGGTGGCGGAGGTGGCGGGGCCACAACACTGTTCATAAACGGATCAGCAGTCGCAGTAGCCGGAGGCGGTGGTGGAGGTGCTGGAGCAGGACTAGGTTCAAACGGAACAGCAGGAATCTCAACGAACTCAGCAACAGCGGCATCACCAGGAACACTGGGAGAGGACGGTGCGGATCACTCCGGAGACGGTGGTGGTGGCGGAGCTGGAGGTGGTGGAGCAGATGGCGGCAAGGGCGGAAACGGTGGAAGTGGTGACAACGGTGGTACCGGTGGTTACGCAGGATCGGATCTAGTACCAGCGGGCGGATCAAGTTCAGCCGGTTCTGGGGTTACCCCAGGGGTAACGACACTGGAGATCAGTGGCACCCAATATTATGATTCAGGTGCGGCAGTAGGATCAGGCGGAAGTGCAGGCTCGGCCGGGAACGGATTGGCAGTTGTTGTATTCACTATAGGAGTACAGGCAAACTACAAAGTATCAGGGGCATGGAAAAGCACAAACAACATGTACTACAAGGTATCTGGGGCATGGAAACAGGTCACAGCCGCTTACGTTAAAGTAGCAGGAGCCTGGAAGGCACTGTTCAACTCAGGTCTCACTTTCATATCAACAGCGGCCGGGTTTGGAAACACAAATGGTAACACAAGTTCAGGCACAGGCGGATCAGGTGGCGGCGGTTGCTTCATAGCAGGAACCATGATCACCATGGCAGATGGCACATTCAAGGCAGTGGAGCAGGTGGACATCAGGGATCAAGTGGCAGTCGGCGGATTTGTATTCGCAACAGGTAAGTTCTTGATTGATGATCTGTTTGAGTACAAAGGTATCAAGGTTTCAGGCACACACATGGTCAAGGAAGATGGCACATGGACGAGGGTGGCAGACAGTAAGCATGGTAAATCATTGGGAGATGATGAACACATAGTTTATGTATTTGGTTCTGAATTCAGGAGAATCATCATCAATGGTATAGAGTTCACTGACTACTTCGAGATAGATGAGAAACAGAAACTATTGTCCATAGGCGAGAAATTTTTTGGTATTTGGCGTGAACATGATAGACAGACACAGGTCGATGATGTTACAATACTGAACAATGATAGATAAGAGTTTTTATTACGGCCAACAGGGTGAGTGTTTCCTACAGTTAGAAAAGCATTTCAAGGAAATAGCACACGAATTCAACTCACAACCCAACAAAGTATTCCTTAATCCGGAAGACTTCTCCAACAGCGTCAGGGGAGACCCAAAAGATTACACAGACAAGGACAAGTTCTATCCAGGTGACACAGATCGTGAAGGAGATTACGTGCAGGGCGAATGGAAAGCACTGGGCATAAGTTCAGGCACATACGAGGGGCAAGAATTCAACGACTATCCCATGCTGTACAGCATCCTGAGGAAATTCCCATACAAGACCAATGTTGCTTTCATGACAGTGGGACCAAACACGAAAATTGGTAACCACAAGGACAGTGAGGGCGGCTGGAGATACCAGCTGTGCATAGATGATGGCGGTGGAACGGACAGTGGCATGTACTACATGGATCTGGAGACCAAGAAAAAAGCACAACACACATGGAAATCTGGAGATGCATTCGTGTTCCAGCCAGACCTACAACTGCACAACGGATACAACAACAATCCAGACGAAAGAACCACGTTATTGATTGACTTCTACAAGGAATCACTGTACACTAAAGAGAAGTTTGAAGCTTATTACCAACACTACAACGATGAGTTCGAGGGTTTGGAGAATCTAGCAGAGGTGTATGAATCAAGGAAACAAAAAAAATAAGATCGCGATCATAGGGCACACCAGAGGGATAGGCAAGGCCATAGCGGACCTGTATCGAAAAAAGAAATACACAGTCGTTGGATTGAGCAGTAGCAATGGTTACGATCTACAATGTAGCCAGGTGGAGATAATGGAACAGTTGGATGACTGTAGACTTATTGTACTCAACGCATATGTTGGGAGAGGACAGATGACCCTGTTGAAAAGGATATACGGCAAATATCTTTTCGAGGATAAAAAAGTTGTTGTGATAACAAGCACGTCAGGCACTACGATAGGAGCAGACGAGGAGTTGCACAATGCTGAATACGTGGATTACTGCAAGAACAAGAAAACCCTAATAGGGTACATAGAAGAACTTCAACAGGAACTACTGAACAAGCCACTGTCGGTATATGACGTCTGTCCAGACGTGGTGGACACGGACATGACCAAGGGATTGTGGGAAGACCTACCAAAATTAAAAGCAGACGAAGTTGCAGAGGCAGTGCGTTACTGTTTTGAGTCAACGTTCAATGTCAACAAGATAGTGATGCAGAAAAATGTTAGTTAGAGCCTGGGACAGAGACAAGGACTATGACACACTGGTCAGATGGTGGACCGAGTGGGAGTTCGGAACGGTGCCAAAGGAATGCCTGCCACCTGCGGGGATAATGGTCGAGGTGGACGGAAAGCCCGTGTGTGCAGGGGGTCTGTACATAGGAGAGGGAACACAGTTCGCCTTCATGGAATGGATAGTCACAGACAAGACGGCCGAACCCCGGAATGTGCATAAATGCCTGAAATTGTGTATTGACGGCATAATGGGACTGGCAAAGGACAGGGGAATGAAACTGGTGTACACCGCCACGAAGGAACCGGCACTGCACAAAAGATACACAAAATACCACGATATGGTGCTTACGGAGAGCAACGTCAAGACCTTCCTGCGAGACCTGGATGGGTCATATTCAGAGGATTTAACCTGGATCTCAGACGATGAGCAGATTGAAAAGCATAATAAATAAGCATAAGGAGACATTTAAATGGCAACAAAAGAAGAAGTAGCAGATTACATCAATGACAACTACGAGTTGGTTTGGACTGATGCAGAGCAAACGTCAATTGATGAAATGCTTACACCAGAACTTGCGACTATATTAATCAAGTTAGTGGGAGATGTCAGTTTCTTGACCGAGGTCAGGGACAACGCATCAAACTAGTAAGACATGGCATACAAGATTAACAACACATTTGGGACCTTGTTGGTCACGCTGGCAGACGGGACTATTGACACGGCCACTACGGACCTTGCACTGATCGGAAAAGGTTATGCGGGTTTCGGTGAGAAGTTAAATGAGAACCTTGTCAAGCTACTAGAGAATTTCAACAACACCACAGCACCCAACAACAAAATTCAAGGTCAACTTTGGTTTGACCAGACGAACAAACGTGTCAACGTATGGACAGGCGATAAATGGAAACCAGCAGGTGGCCCAGCCAACTCAACGTCAGCACCTACCAATGCGGTACAGGGAGATCTATGGTTCGACACATCTAACACACAGTTGTATGTTTACAATGGCACAGCATGGACCTTGATCGGACCAACAACAGTTGCAGGATCAGGAGTGACGCAGGTAATTTCGGAAGTGGCACCAGACGATGCAGGGGTCAACCAATCATACTTGAAACTGGTTGCCAATGATGCAGTTGTGGGTGTGGTATCCAACGTGGCATTCACACCGAATGCAACAGACACCACTTCGGCGGCACTGATCACAGCGGGCTTCGCCGCAGTGGCACAGGGTTTACAGCTTTCATCAACGGTATCAAGTGCGAAATTCAGGGGAACGGCAACAGACTCAGATGCACTGGGCGGGGTTGCGGCGGCCAACTATCTGAGATCAGATGCCAACGATTCCACAAACAGTTCATTCACTATTGCAAATGACACAGGATTAATTTTAGGTGCTGGTTCAGACATCACCATGAGTCTATCAAGTGACAACCTAACCATAGCACAGACCACACAGGACAAGGACATAATATTCACAGTCAACGATGGTGGAGTAACGACCACAATGATGACCATGGACGGATCAACAGGATTGCTTGATCTTCCGACAGTGGGTGATCTGAGGGTCAAGGGAAACCTCACAGTTGACGGTACACACACGACATTCAACACAACAACACTCTCGATAGAAGACAACATCATAGAACTGAACAGGAACATATCATCAAACGCAGGTATGCCCAACTACTCGGGGATCAAGGTCAACAGGGGTGAAACGTCAACAGCAACAGAGCAGGATCTTTTCTGGGTATGGGACGAGACCTTCGCAGATGATGGTACAACAACTTACGGAAACGCAGGCGGTGCCTGGACAGCTTTCAAGTCAGGTGGTGGAGATGACGAACTGTCAGCCGCTACACTGGTGGACATCAGGGCCAACATAGTCCACGCAACGTCAACTTCAGCCATGTATGCTGACTTGGCGGAGAGATATGCCACGGACACTCCGGTAGAAGCAGGAGATGTGGTGATGCTGGGCGGGATAGAAGAGATAACGAAATGTGAAGAAGCAGTGTCAGACGCAGTTTTCGGTGTTGTTTCAAGTTCACCGGCATATTTGATGAATTCAGAAGCAGGCAACAACGACACACACCCAGCGATAGCACTGAAAGGACGTGTTCCGGTCAAGGTTAGAGGCACAGGAAATGCAGGTGATCGTATAGTATCAGCAGGATCAGGAGAGGCACGTGTGGCAGGAACAGACGAAGCAACCACTTTCAATACCCTGGGCAGACTGATTAAGGATAAATATAATGAAGAAACAGCACTCACAGAGTGCGTGATAGGAGTCAAGTAATTTTATGGCATACGTAGCAGGTGATACAATTTTAGATGACGAGTACAACACATTTGTTGCCAGCTCAAGTGATCCTTATGGATACAACCATTTCGCAGGAACAGGTTCGGGAGCATACGGATTGGGACAGGCACATCTAGCAGAAGCTTCACCTGGGGCCACAACAATCACGGCGGCACAGTGGAATGCATTGATGACAGGTATCACTAACATTGCCAACCATACAAATATTGCAATCACTGCCAGGACGGCAGTAATAACAGGAGACCCTATTGCAATCAAGGCGGCCATAGCGGTAGACCTTGCGGCGCAGGCAGGAGCAATAGCAGGCGGATCTGTGGCGGCAACGGCACTTTCCGCAGGATCAGAATTACAGAGTTCAAGATCAGCAACGAGATGGGTGGGAAACCACATAGTGCAACACTCGGTTACATTCGCAAACGGAAACAACCTGAGATACTTCTTCAACTCAGGTGGCAAGATCAGGGTAAACCTTACAAGAGTAGGTGGTGGAGCGGCCGACGGTACAACAGCAACAGCCAAGGATGATTCAGTTGATGAGATGATCACTGCCATGGGCGACTTCGACATAGGTGCACAGGTATCCACCAGATCAGGCACAACAGAGACACTGACCACAAACGGTTTCGCAAACGGTGTTGCCGACCTGGGAACAGCCTACACGACAATATTCCTGATAACACAATCATCCGGCACATACACTTCAATGACCTTGAAGGGTGAGGCCAAAGTGAACAACGCCACTTACGGAACAGGAACAGTAGTGACAGTCCAGATGACACTTACTGATGCGGACACTGGAGACGAGGCGTTCACAGCAGGTAACACAGCAACTGTTGACGTCAACGCGAACTTCATTGGTATCACAGACTTCGCAACCAAGCTGATGCTACCGACGACGGCACAGGGCCTAGACCCAGTTTACACGCTTTCAGCCAGTGCTGAGGTGTCCAACGACACAACATAATAATTTCCACCCGACTTATTTTGCAATTAAATATTGCACATGCAAGTATTCATAAACAACATAGATTTTTTACACTCACAAACATCTAATTAAAGAATAAAATTTTTAGGTGTTGATCTTACTAATAATTAACTGTATAATACAGTTATGGATATTGGCAATATTAAGAAACACTCAGACCTCAACTTCGGAGTAGCACAGGCTAAAAAGAATGCACTGGAAAAACTGCGTTCAAGACAGCTCATGGCCTACAACGAGAGGCTATTCCAAGCGGATGCCAATACTATAAATCTAGTGAGCACACTCAAACAACACAGCAAAGATTTCTACGTGTTAGATGTTAACGACAATCCCTGTCATGTTAAGGATCCGGAGGATTTCCTAAATAAATTAATTGAAAGAAACCAGGAGACACTAAACTCGTATCAACAGCTACACCAAGATCTTGCAAAAAAGAGAAAATAATGAAAACTGGTGTACTGATGTACTGTTTCAACACTCCTGAAATTAACTATCATCGTTTGGCAGAACGTTGTGTGGAACAGATAAGAAAATACCTAAAACTAGAAATTACTATTGTCACTAATCTAGAGACATACAAAAAATTTAAACCCTTAGGAATGATTAATTATAAGTTGGTCGAGAACAAGACCACCAACACAAGACCTTACAGGGGGGGAAGTGTAGCATGGTACAACAAAGAAAGAGTCCTAGCTTATGAGCATTCACCCTATGACACAACTATACTAATGGATTGCGACTATTTTGTATTCTCAGGAAACTTGTTAGAACTATCAAAGACAGAGTTTGATATGATGTTGCACGACAAGGTACATGATCTAACAGGCCAAGACATGATTGTGGGCAATGACGAAAGCACACTGCCTTTGGTATGGGCAACGGTCACACTTTTCCGTAAAAATGCAAACACTAAAGCAATATTTGCCATGATAAGACATGTACAGGAATATTATTCGCACTACAGGAATCTCTACAGGATACGTTACGTAAATTACAGGAACGATTATGCTTTCGCAATAGCACTACACCAACTGAATCTAGGAAATAGAATACCCACACCCATGACCATGTTGGCGACTAGTGTGGATGTGATAGACAGCGACGAGGACGGTATCGTCTTCAAGTACAGTGACAACATAAATTTCACAACAGGACAGGATGTACATGTGATGGACAAGGAGTGGTGTGATGTCTAAGGGATATGTATGGTTCGCACTGAACAACTCCACAACAGATTATATTGAGCTGAGCAAGGAACTTGCAAAGAGCATAAAGAAGGTCAACAGACACAGCCAGGTATGTGTGATAACAGACAAGCCAATGGAAGACGAGCTGTTTGATGTCGTCAAGGTCCTGGATCAAGATGACAGTGCTGACCAGGATTGGAAACTGGGCAATGAATACAAAGTGTTTAAACTGTCACCGTTCACGCACACAATCAAATTAGAGGCAGACATGCTGTTCACACAGAACACTGACTGGTGGTGGAACCATCTATGGCAACACGACCAGGTATTCTCGTACCACTGCAGGAACTATAAGGATGATGTGATAAAGAACAGCTACTACAGGAAGTTGTTTGCACGTAATGAACTGCCTGATGTGTACAACGGATTACACTACTTCAGGAGAAGCACAAAAGCAAAACAGTTCTATGACCTGTGTGAGACTATTACAAAAAATTGGAGTACAGTCAAGGAGACGGTACTAGTGAACTGCCACGATAAGCAACCAACAACGGACGTGGTTTATGCATTGGCCAACAAGATACAGGATCCATTACAGCTGGACAAGGTGGAGTATGAATGGTTCAAGTTCATGCACAACAAACAGCACATAAACGGACTAGGTATGAAATTACAGAACGACAACTACCTGTATCCTATGAAAGTAGCAAACAACTTTTACATGGGTGGATACAGACAGCACAGGATAGTACACTACCACAACAAGAAAATGTTAGGAGAGCTTGATGACCGAATTTTTTAAAGCGTTTGAAAATTTAGCACCTCAAAAAAAGAAAGTTCACACGGTTAATATACAAGGCAAAGAGATTGAAGTAAGTCTTGAAAAGAAATTAGAAATAATGAAGTCCACAGGAGGAGAAGATGGATTTATTTTAGAGGGAGAAAAAATAGTTCCAAAACCGGTTGTAAAAGCCAGTCGTAAATTGCCTGTACTGAGAAAGAGCGATAGAGGATATAAATTCTACGACAATGATCCGTTATGGGTTGAATCAATCGTAGAGGAAGGATTTGCATGGCAGATAGAATCAGAGTAAGTGATCTAGATTTTGTGTACATTAGTTACACGGAACCCAACAAGGAAGAGAACTGGGCTGACCTTAAGAACAAAGTACCATGGGCGAAGCGTGTTGACGGAGTGAAAGGATTTGATTCTGCACACAAAGCCGCGGCAGAGAAAGCGGAAACACAATTTTTTATAAGTGTAGATGGGGATAACATTATAGATGAAACATTCTTATTGCAAACGCTAGACTGGTCAAAGACAGATTCAAAAGCAGTGCATCGTTGGAGGGCCAAGAACAACATAAATGGATTGGTTTATGGCAACGGCGGACTTGTGGGGTGGGACAAAGATACCTGCTTGAACATGCACACACATGAAAATGCCAAAGACGAGAGAGCAGAGATAGACTTCTGCTGGACGGTTAAACATGAAAACCTACACAACTGCTATTCAACAACAGTCATAAACACATCAGCAAGACAGGCATTCGTGGCAGGTTACAGGGAAGGTGTCAAGATGAGCTTGGACCAAGGCAAGAACATTGACCCTGCAGATTTCAAACGTATTATACACAACAGCAATTTAAGGATACTGACCACATGGATGAGTGTTGGTGCAGAAGTTGACAATGGCAAGTATGCCATGTTGGGTGCCAGGATGGGTTGCTACTCAACAACGGTATCGGGGAACGAACATGCACAGGTCAGTGATCTGGAGAAGCTGGCCGATCTGTTTTCGAGTGCTGTAGATGACATAGACATGGATCTGGAAGCATACGGGGAAAGTGTCAGGCAAAGATTAGATGTACCGGTAGCAGACTTCAGCGAACAGGACAGTAGATTCTTCAAGTTCTGTATGCCACAACACATCAACAGGGGAGTACAAGATCGTGAGTACTAGTGATTACAAACAAGATGCACTGGAGGCCAAGGAGAAGCTGGCAACGGTATCACCTTCAATGTGCCTGGCCAAGTGGAACCAGACGTCACTGCACCTGTCCACTGGACTGACCAACTCGTGCTACCATCCACCACTGCACAAGATGGACGCAGATGCAGTCAAGCTGAATCCTGCCGCACTGCACAACACAGCAGAGAAACTGAATCAACGACAACAGATGCTCAAAGGAGAACAGCCTGAGGGTTGTTCATACTGTTGGAACATGGAGAAGACTGGGGAGATGTCAGACAGGCACTACAGATCCGGTGAACCATGGGCCATGCAGGACTTCGAGGACATCAGGAAGAATCCAATAGACGAACATTGGACACCGAGGTATGTGGAAGTTAACTTTAACAATGCTTGTAATCTAAAGTGTAGTTACTGTTCGCCACAGTTCTCAACAACGTGGGGCAAGGAGATTGACAGGTATGGCCAATATCCCACATCTCCTCCCCACAACGCACCAGAACATTTCCAAGGCAGGCGTAGACCCATACCCAACAGGGAGGAAAATC